>Ga0247741_1000039_pt1 | contig 111034 bp, 103 predicted proteins | sample UWRJL213509R2_FD_180945 | JGI IMG/M metagenome (GOLD analysis project Ga0247741, IMG submission 180945) | Plant litter microbial communities from Arlington Agricultural Research Station in Wisconsin, United States - UWRJ-L213-509R-2 | ecosystem: Environmental > Terrestrial > Plant litter >...
GTATTTTGAAGGCCATAAATACCACGAGATAGCAGATCACTTAACTATCCCTATCGGTACTGTTAAAACCCGCATCCACGTAGCCCGTAAACTGCTTAAAAAGAATTTAAAGGCTTACGATAACGGTATTGCGAAACCTATCTACGCTGAAAACTAAATATAAACTCAACATATATAATAGAAAAACCTGCCCTCGGGCGGGTTTTTTTGTAGGGTAAATTTCCGGTTTGTCATCCTGAGCGATAGCGATGGATCTATTAATGAACTATGCTTCTCGGATTTGCATGTCGGCGATTAGATGCTTCACTATGTTCAGCATGACAAGTTTTTAGCATGGTCAGGCCAATCGCCCTATCGCGACAAACTTCTCAAATACAGTTTCCGTATGCGGGGCGTCGGGCAGTTCATCGGTCAGGTCTTGCCCGGCCCAGTGCTCGTAATGTTTGCCATTGCGCCAAAGGCGGCTTTCGGTAACATCATAAATAATGCCCTTGTAGGCTACCCATATCTGTGGTTTATCCTGCCCATTGCGCAGGGCGAGTTGTGATTTGGTATATAGTGGCAGATCTGACATTATAAGGCCGGGGGGTTACGGTTCTTAAAGTACTCAAAAAAGCCAATATTCATCAGTAATAAGGCCATACTGTAAAAATGATCCTCAAAAGGGATGGTACCCGCACGTACCCCCATGTTTTGCATATTGTTATAAATTACAACAGGTATAGCGGTAAGCATACCGTTTACTATATAAAAGGGGATAAGCGATACTACAAAAGCCATGTAAAAGCGGTTGAGCCAATCCACTTTGAAATAATACAGCAGCAGGATAAGCGAAATAGCCAGCAGGGCAAAAGTTACCGCTGTATATAATTTGGCATAGTTAAGGATAAGCAGGGTGATGGAAATACCTATCAACAAATTAGATATGGCCCTGGTTATAGCATTATCCGGTTGCCATTTAATATAATAGTTTAAACAGGCATATATAAAGATACAGGCGAAGGGTACGGTTAAAAAGAAAAGGATCTCCTCCAGCGGCAGCCCGATGAATTTTAAGCCGATGATATACCTATCGTTAAACGACCAAACTCCATGAATGGTGAACAGCACATCCCAAAACAAAAAAAGTAAACCTGTAATGGCCATACCCGGCCAGATGAACCGCCAGCTTTTGGCAAAGGCCACACGCTTATCAAACGATAATATAACCGGAAAAAATATGGTAAGTACGTTAATGATAAGGTAGGTGTATTTCACTTATAGAGATGCTAAATGCTGTGTAAGAATGGTATGCTCGGTCGGGGTGCACCTTTTTGAATCAATCAGGAAGGTGATAATGGTTTTCACCAGCGCCGCATCGGCCGATGCATAATGTTTATGCTCTATTTGTTTAATGATCTCGGTACGGTCGGCCACCAGGTTTTTGGTATAGCCTAAAAAGCCAGGCACATTATGCTCTACCGAAAAACGCATAAAGCGGATCTCGATGTTAGATGGGTCTCCGGTTACGGCAGTTTTAAAGGTCTTTTCGGCATCGTTCAGGTATTTTATCTTATAATACGGGTTCCAGGTATGCTTGGCTTTTAAAGCTTGCAGGGTGCCTATATAGCCGGTTACTAATGCTGTAGGTTTTTTAATGCTGCCCAGGTTTCGGTAAAGCGAATCGGTGGTTTTGCTGCTGTTTATAGCGGTTACTAACAGCTTGCGGATAGTATGCAGATCAGGCTCTGTCGCGTCGTTTGCAGCGATAGCTGCATTACTATGATAAAGCGGCAAAAACAATAGCAGCAATGTACTTATTAATATGTATCTGAATTTAATTAGCATAGGTAAATATAAACGGTGCGGCTCAATCTAAATTATATTCAGTTTTTGGTGCAGCCGGGCTTTAAAATATAAGCCCATTTTCTGCGTATCCGAAACCCTTATCCGCTTTTGCAAAATGGCAATGGCCGATGTAGCGCTTATCTTCTTAAAAAGCTGCAGGTAATAGATGTATGCTACATAAACGCCTAACCTGCTTCCTTTTGGTAATAGCTTTATGCCTAAAAGCGCATCATCAAAATCCTTTTTTATGTCAGCTTCTATCAAGCGCTTATCTGCTTCGGTAAAGTTGCTAAAATCTACTTCGGGGAAATACGTTCGGCCGCGGTCTTCAAAGTCCGACTTAATATCTCTCAAAAAGTTTATTTTCTGGAATGCCGAACCCAGGCTACGTGCTTTTGGAACCAATTGGTCATATAAAGCAGCATCGTTCTCGCAAAATATGCGCAGGCACATTAGCCCGATCACTTCGGCCGAGCCATAGATGTAGGTTTTATAGCCATCATCGTCATACGCGGTTTTATCCAGATCCATTTTCATGGAGGTGAGGAAAGCGTCTATCAGTTCTTTTTCGATGTGATACTGGTTAACCACCTGCTGAAAAGATTGCAGTACAGGGTTAATGCTGATGCCGCGTTCTATCGCCTTAAAAGTTTCGTCTTTAAACTCGTCAATCAGGCGGCGCTGGTCGTGCCCGTAAAAGGTATCTACAATTTCATCCGCGTAGCGCACAAAACCGTATATGGCATAAACCGGATACCTGAAACGTTTATGGAACGCGTTGATGCCGGTACTAAAAGAAGTACTGTATTTGGTGGTAATCAGTTTGCTGCATTCAAAGCACGTTTCGTCAAACAGGTTCATCATTCAAAAGTACAAAATGAATGCTGTATTGTTTTTTACTTACGTACAACTATTTGCTTAATTTGGCTGCTGATGGATATTAACAAACATGTTATTGTTATTGGGGCGGGTTTTGCCGGCCTGGCTTCGGCTTGTGTACTGGCAAAAGAAGGATACAAAGTAACCGTGCTGGAAAAGAACAACCAGCCCGGCGGCCGCGCCCGTGTGTGGGAAAAAGATGGTTTTAAGTTTGATATGGGCCCAAGCTGGTATTGGATGCCCGATGTGTTCGAGAATTTCTTCGCCCTGTTTGGTAAAAAGCCGTCGGATTTTTACCACCTGAACCGCCTTGACCCCGGCTACCGTGTTTACTATGGTAAAGATGATGTGCTGGATGTGCCCGCCAGTATGAGCGAACTGGAAAGACTTTTTGAGGAGATTGAACCCGGCAGCAGCGCAGGACTGCGCAAGTTTTTAGAGCAGGCTGCCTATAAATACAAGGTAGGCATGGGCGAGTACGTTTTCCGGCCGTCACATTCTATTACCGAGTTTATTGATTTTAACCTGATCCGTAAAAGCATGAGTATGCAGCTGCTAACCAGCATGAGCAGCCACGTGCGCCAATACTTTAAAAACCCCAAGCTGATTAAACTACTGGAGTTCCCGGTGTTGTTTTTAGGCGCTACCCCGCAGGATACCCCCGCTATGTACAGCATGATGAACCACGCCGACCTTGCACTGGGTACCTGGTACCCCATGGGGGGAATGAACGAGATTGTTAAAGCCATGGTAAACCTTGCCGAAAGTTATGGGGTTGCTATAAAACTAAACACCGAGGTTACCAAAATTGATGTAGCCGATGGCCAGGCAAAAACCATCCAAACCAATAGCGGTAGGTACACGGCCGATTTTGTAATTGCCGGGGCAGATTATGAACATACCGATCAGTATCTTTTAGATAAACCGGATAGAAATTACACAGAGAAGTATTGGGACAAGCGCACCATGTCGCCATCAAGCTTGCTATTTTACATCGGCACAAACAAAAAGGTGGCCGGTATACAGCATCACAATTTATTTTTTGATGAGGATTTTGAGCTGCATGCCAAAGAGATCTACAAGAACCCGCAGTGGCCCACAAAACCCTTGTTCTACGTATGCTGTACCTCAAAAACAGACCCCGATGCCGCGCCCGAAGGAGGGGAAAACCTTTTCTTTTTAATGCCGATTGCCCCGGGGTTAGATGATAACGATGCCACCCGCGAGAAATATTTTGATATGATGCTCAACCGGTTTGAAGCCATAACCGGGCAAAGCACCCGCGATGCCATTGTTGTTAAACGAAGCTACGCCCTTAAAGATTTTAAAGCGGACTATCATTCCTTTAAAGGTAATGCCTACGGCCTGGCTAATACCCTTGCCCAAACCGCCTTTTTTAAACCAAGCATGCGGGCAAAGCATATTAAAAATTTACTATTCACAGGCCAGTTAACCGTTCCCGGGCCGGGTGTACCTCCTGCGCTGATATCGGGACAGATAGCGGCGGTGGAGGCGATGAAGTTGATGAAGGGAAAGTAAATAGCAACTCCCTTACCACCATTTCATTTCGAACGAGCATAGCGAGGAGAAATCTTGTTCATTATGCAAAGTTCACCGCCTGTCGTTTGAACAGGATTTCTCTCTATTGTTCGGAATGACAGCATGGGGAAATGTCGGGATAAAAAAACGCCAGGCATATACCCGGCGTTTACTTATTCTTTGTGTCCTTTGTGAAAACTCTGTGCACGCTGTGGTTAAAATCCTACACCAAATACTCAAACAAGGTAGCGTCCTTATTGATCTCGATAACCTCAAAACGGTTTTCCTGCATGCGTTGCAGCAGGGCAGGGTAGTCTTCGGCGTTTTTAAGTTCGATACCAACCAGGGCAGGGCCGTTCTCTTTTGATGTTTTTTTGATAAACTCGAAACGGGTAATATCATCACCAGGGCCTAAAACCTCGGTCACAAATAATTTTAAAGCACCCGGGCGTTGCGGGAAACGAACAATAAAGTAATGTTTTAATCCTTCGTACAGCAGCGATTTTTCTTTGATCTCGGCCATCCGTTCGATATCATTATTGCCACCGCTGATCACGCAAACTACCTTTTTACCTTTTATCTGGTCTTTAACGGCATCCAATGCGGTTACTGAAAGTGCTCCCGCAGGTTCAACTACAATGGCATCCTCGTTATATAACTTCAGGATGGTGGTACAAACCTTACCCTCGGGCACGGTAAGCATATCATCCAGTATCTCGCGGCAAATGGCAAAAGTTTTATCGCCTACACGTTTAACGGCAGCGCCGTCTACAAAACGGTCAATATCTGTCAGCGTGGTGTTCTCGCCATTGGTCATGGAGGTAAGCATGGATGGCGCACCTTCAGGCTCAACACCTATAAGGGTAATGCCCGGTACGCTTTGTTTCAGGTAGGTACCCATCCCTGCTGCTAAGCCGCCACCGCCAATCGGCAAAATGGCAACCTCAATATCGGGCAGGTCCTGTAATACTTCCACACCAACAGTTCCCTGGCCTTCTATGATCTGTTCGTTATCAAATGGCGGGATAAACGTCATGCCGTGTGCCTGGGTGTATAACAAGGCTTCGCGCAGGCAATCGTCAAAAGTATCACCCACTAAAACCAGTTCCACATTGCCGTTACCAAACATTTCTGTTTGTTTAACCTTTTGTTTCGGGGTTATTTCGGGCATGAAGATCACGCCCTTTGTGCCAAGCTTTTTACAGGAAAAAGCCACACCCTGCGCGTGGTTGCCCGCACTGGCACATACTACGCCACGGCTCAACTGCTCTTTGCTAAGCCGGCTGATCATGTTATAAGCGCCTCTTAATTTGTAGGAGCGCACTATCTGCAGGTCTTCGCGTTTTAAATATATTTCGCATTCATATTTTGCCGACAGCCGCTCGTTATACTCCAGCGGAGTACGCCGTACCACACCTTTAAGGCGTTGGTAAGCTGCGTCAAAATCCAAATGTGTTTCTGTAACTGTGTCCATCACTTAGTTCTTTACCAGCCTGTGGGCCATTAAGCCTTGCAGGTCGTCATCGTTTATATCCAGCTTTGCATCAGCAAGCGTTAAAAAGGTTTTATATACCTCGTATAGTTCGTCTTTATCCAATTTATGGCCAAGTCTTTCCAAATGGAATTTCAGTGCATGGCGGCCGCTGCGTGCCGTCAATACAATACTTGCGCTCGGGAAACCAACATCTTCCGGGCGAATGATCTCGTAGTTCTCGCGGTTTTTCAAAAAGCCATCCTGGTGAATACCACTGCTGTGTGCGAATGCGTTGCTGCCCACAATAGCTTTGTTGGGTTGCACAACCATGCGCATCTGGCTGCTTATCATCCGGCTCATTTCGTAAAAATTCCTGCTGTTTACATTAGTATGTAAGCCAAGCACCGCATGCGTTTTCAATATCATCACCACTTCTTCAATAGAAGTGTTACCTGCGCGTTCGCCAATGCCGTTAATAGTGCCTTCTATTTGGCGGGCACCGTTCTGTAAACCGGCTATAGAGTTGGCTGTAGCCAAGCCAAGGTCGTTGTGGCAGTGTACCGAGATAATAGCCTGGTCGATGTTTTTAACGTTCTCTTTCAGGTATTTGATCTTAGCGCCGTACTGGTCGGGCAGGCAATAGCCGTTGGTATCAGGTATGTTCACTACCGTTGCACCGGCAGCAATAACCGCTTCTACCATTTGGGCTAAAAAGGCAACATCTGCACGGCCGGCATCTTCGGCGTAAAACTCAATATCCTCAACAGATTTTTTAGCATACTTTACGGCTTCAACGGCACGCTCCAGGATCTCTTCGCGGGTGCTGTTAAATTTGTGTTTAATGTGCTGATCTGACGAGCCGATACCTGTATGGATACGCGGGCGTTTGGCATATTTTAATGATTCTACCGCTACATCAATATCGGTTTTATTGGCACGGGTAAGCGCACAAACAATAGGCTCGGTTACAGCCTTTGATATTTCAACAACACTCAGGAAATCGCCCGGGCTTGATACCGGGAAACCTGCTTCAATAACATCCACGCCCAGCGTTTCCAGCTCGCGGGCTATATCAATCTTTTCAGGGGTTGTCAGCTGGCAGCCCGGTACCTGTTCGCCATCGCGAAGCGTGGTATCAAAAACATAAACGCGGTTAGGGTCGTGTAACATATTCTTTTAGATTTTTCGTGGGTTATTAATTTTTTTATGGTACTCAAGAGGGCTTACGCCGTTTGAGACAGTAGATTTGAGATTTGAGACTCGCACCTGCCATCGGTTAATTCAATTTTTAATTCTTTTTATTTAGATCTTAGCTGACAACGTGAGATCTCATGTCTCACACCTCAATACTCAAATCTCTTTAACTGCTATAAATCTTAATCTTTTATAATCCGCGTACCATTGCCCGTTCTCGTTGTAATGCGGTTCAAGCAGGGCGGTAACTTCTTTCAGCATTTCTTGTTTTTCATCGGCAGGCACACCTACCAGATACAATGGTGCAAACATGGTTATCCATTTGGCCACACCCTGATCGCCATCCTGCAGCGGGGTCTTACGGTCGAAATGCACTGCATAGGTAACCCTGAACCCATGTTTCTCTAAGCGGCTGGCATATTCACCCAGCGATGGGAAATACCAAACCTGCGTTTTTGCCTGCTTGTGATAGCCGCGTTGCTCCAATACCTGTTTGGTAGCGGCTATCAGTTTGCCTACGTTACCTTTACCACCCATTTCGGCAACAAAGCGGCCGCCGGGCTTAAGGCTTTTATAAACGCTGTCCATCATACCGTCCTGGTTTTTTACCCAGTGTAAGGCGGCGTTAGAGAATACGGCATCGTACTTATCCGCCTCGTTAAAATTACCGGCATCGGCAACCTCAAACGTAACTTCGGGATAGCTTTCTTTCGCCTGCGCTATCATTTCGGGCGAATAATCAGTACCCTTTACAATAGCACCTACGTTTTGGATCTGCTGGGTTAAATAGCCCGTTCCGCAGCCAATATCAAGGATGTGCTCGCCTTCTTTGGCATCTAACGTTTCCAGCACATTCTCACCAAACTGGTAAACAAATGCGTGTTTCTGGTCATATAATTCAGCGTTCCATTTCATGTTAGTTCATTTGTTCAATGGTTTATTAGTAGCTTCATTTGCACATCTGCACATCTGCATATCCGCATATCTACAAATACTCCAATACCTTTTGCCCCATGGCTTTTGTGCCTAATATTTTGCTTTTATCGGTATTGGCATCGGCAATGTCGCCGGTGCGGTAACCATCTTTTAGTGTTTTGTCGATAGCTGCCGTTATCTTTTTGGCTTCATCTTTCAGCCCGAAGCTGATCTCCAGCATTAGCGCTACCGATAGGATAGAGGCCAGCGGATTGGCTTTATCCTGCCCGGCAATATCATGCGCAGAACCGTGGATAGGTTCAAAAAAGCCTGTGCCATCACCAATTGATGCGGATGCCAGCATACCCATCGAGCCCGCTATCTGCGAAGCCTCGTCGGTAAGGATATCACCAAAAAGGTTAGCGGTTAATACCACATCAAATTTTTTAGGGTTTTTAACCAGTTGCATAGCGGCATTATCAATAAACATGTGTTCGGTCTCTACATCCGGGTATTGCTTGGCCAGTTCCTGTACCACTTCGCGCCACAGGCGTGATGATTCCAGCACGTTGGCCTTATCTACCGAGCATAACCTTTTGCCACGTACACGTGCAGCTTCAAACGCTTTGGTAGCGATGCGTTCCACTTCGTAACGGTGGTAGATCATCAGGTCGGAAGCGGTGTTGCGGTCTTCACTGCGTTTCTTTTCGCCGAAGTAAACATCACCGGTTAATTCGCGGAAGAATAGGATATCCGTTCCCTTCAGTATCTCGGGCTTTAAGCTTGAGGCATCCAGCAGCTCATCAAAAAGCATAATGGGGCGCAGGTTGGCATACAAGCCAAGTTCCTTACGGATTTTTAACAAGCCCTGCTCAGGCCTAACCTTTGCCGATGGGTCGTTATCGTATTTGATATGGCCGATGGCGCCAAACAAAATGGCATCACTGGCTTTTGCTTTTGCTAATGTTTCATCGGGCAGCGGGTTGCCTGTAGCCTCGATACCGGCGTGGCCCATCAGGGCTTCGTCGAAGGTGAATTCGTGGCCAAAATCGGCACCGATCTTTTCTAATACGGCTTTACCCCAGGTGGTAACCTCGGGGCCAATACCATCACCGGGTATTACTAATATGTGTTTTTTAACTCCCATTGTTATTTATGCGTTAGTCCCGCGTACTTCTTTTAGTTTCATCACCATCAGTTGCGCGTCGCTTTCAATCCATTTGTTATAATCTTCGATGGCCTTTAAGCGGTCGTCATCTGTTATGTAACCTTCCTCAACCATCTGGGTTGATTTTGCAACCGACGACCAGATCCCAATCTTCGACAGGAAATTTGGCTCGCCCTTTTTATAGTATTCATTAGCATCCAAAACTTCCACCTGGTTTAAACCGGCTTCGGTAAAGTAACCGGGCAGGTCTTCGGCTATGTGGTTGTTCATGCCTGCATCGCCGCGCCATCTTAAAAAGGTGGCGTAAAACTGGCGCATGCTTGCCGGTGGTTCGGGTTGCCATTCCAAAGCTTCGTGGTTATAATCCAATACGGATAATATGCCACCCGGCTTTAGCATGCTTTTTAATTTTGCCACAGCTTCCTGTGGGTTGTTCAGCCATTGCAGCACCCTCGCGGCTACTATCAGGTCGAATTTTTCATTTGGCTCAAACGTGAACAGGTCGGCATTCAAAAGTTCCATGTTTTCTACACTGGCATAAGTTTCTTTACCGCTTTCAATAAAGTATGCCGTGTTATCAATCCCGGTTACATGCCCCGTTGAACCTACTTTTTGAGCGATGCCCTTAGAGATAGCCCCGGTTCCGCAACCGATATCCAGCACGCGCCAGCCTTTTTTTAGCAATGGCGGCAGTGTGGCGTAATCGGCTTCAAGGCTGCGCTCGTCAAATAACTTCGCGGTGCCTTTGCCTTCCCGTTTTATCTCTTTGTTCATTACTTCGTTATCATTGGGTCATTATTCATTGAGTCATTAGGCTCAATGTTAATACTTACTGCTTCGCCTCAAATTCCTCAACCAACTCCTTTTTGCTCAGGATGTAGTCGATATCATCGTAGCCATTGGTCATGCAGGCTTTTTTGTAGGGGTTAACCTCAAAGCTTTCCTGCTCGCCGGTTTTTACAATTTTGATGAACTGGTCTACCAGGTCAATCTCTATTACCGCGTGCGGGTCGGCATCTATCACCTCGAATAGTTTCTTCAGAAAATCATCGCTCACCTGTACCGGCAATAGGCCGTTGTTTAGCGCGTTACCTTTAAAAATATCAGCGAAGAAACTGCTTACTACGGCATCAAAACCATAATCGGCCAGTGCCCAGGCGGCATGCTCGCGGCTGCTACCGCAACCAAAGTTTTTGCCGGCAACCAATATCTTACCGCTGTAGGTAGGATCGTTCAGCACAAAATCCTGTTTGGGGTTACCGTCGTTATCAAAACGCCAGTCGCGGAACAGGTTATTGCCAAAACCCTCACGGGTGGTGGCCTTTAAGAAACGAGCAGGGATGATCTGGTCCGTATCGATGTTCTCGATAGGCAAAGGCACCACGCTGGTTTGTATATGTTTAAATATTTTGGTACTCATCTTAATTAGATTTGAGATGTTAGATGTGAGATTTGAGACTTGCCGCTCAATCCATCAAGATCCTCGTAATGTTCAACAGTAGGGAAGGGGTTGTAAAAGTGATGTAACAACTTTTTCCATTCCTGGTATTCGTTTGATTGGCGGAAGCCTTCTGTATGGTCGGTAAGTTTTTCCCACTCAACTAACAGAATAAATTTGCTGCTATCTTCTACACACCTTTTTAACTTATGCGACAGATAGCCAGCCATACCAGCAATAATAGCTTGTGCCCGGGTAAACGCTTTCAAAAAAGCATTTTCCCGGCCGGGTATTACATTCAATATGGCAACTTCCAGTATCATTAGCTTACTAATTCCCCGTCTTTCAAAAATTCCCTTATATCAGTAACCACGCCCGTAATTGCACTTGCAGCCGCGGTAAGCGGGCTTGCCAGGAAGGTACGTGAGTTTGGCCCCTGTCTGCCTTCAAAGTTGCGGTTTGAGGTGGATACGCAGTATTTACCTGCCGGTATCTTATCCTCATTCATACCCAGGCATGCGCTGCAACCCGGTTCGCGCAGCGGGAAACCTGCTGCGTCAAAGATCTTATCCAGGCCCTCGCGGATGGCTTGTTCCTGTACTTGTTTTGAGCCCGGTACTACCCAAACGGTAACGTTATTTGCCTTGTGCTTGCCTTTTACAAACTGGGCAACCTCGCGCAGGTCTTCAATACGGCTGTTGGTACAACTGCCGATGAATACGTAATCGATAGGTTTACCTAACAATTGCTGGTCATCATGCAGGCCCATATAATCGAGGGCTTTTTTGTATGAGCCCTGTTCCTTCTGCTCAAACGATGCCGTTTCCGGAACGTGTTGTGTAACGCCAATGCCCATGCCGGGGTTAGTCCCGTAGGTGATCATCGGCTCAATATCTTCGGCTTTAAAGCTTAGTACGCTGTCAAATTCTGCATCTTCATCAGAATACAAAGTTTGCCAGTAAGCCACTGCCTTATCCCACTCTTCGCCTTTAGGGGCAAATTCGCGGCCTTTTACGTAGTTGATGGTAGTAGCATCAGGCGCTATTAATCCGCAACGCGCACCCATTTCGATGCTCATGTTACAAATGGTCATGCGGCCTTCCATGCTTAACGCGCGGATAGTATCGCCGGCGTATTCAACAGCATAACCTGTACCACCTGCGGCAGAGATTTGCGAGATAATGTACAGGATGATATCCTTTGCGCCAACGCCTTTTTGCAGTTTGCCATTCACCTCAATCTTCATGCGTTTTGGGCGCGATTGCAGCAAACATTGCGTAGCCATCACCTGCTCTACCTGCGAGGTGCCTATACCAAACGCTATGGCACCAAAGGCGCCGTGTGTTGAGGTATGGCTGTCGCCGCAAACATAGGTGCCACCCGGACGGGTGATGCCCAGCTCGGGGCCTATAACGTGGACGATACCCTGGAATGGATGCCCTAAACCATAAAGCTCGATGCCGAACTCTGCGCAGTTTTTGGTGAGCATATCAACCTGGTATCGGGAAAGTTCTTCTTTAATGGGGAGGTGTTGGTCCCAGGTGGGGACGTTGTGGTCGGCCGTGGCAACGGTTTGTTTTGGCCTGAAAACCGGTAACCCTCTGGCGCGCAAACCATCAAATGCCTGCGGACTGGTTACCTCGTGAATGAAATGTGTATCGATGTATAAAATATCAGGAAAGCCCTCGTTGCTACTGACGACGTGTGCATCCCAAATCTTGTCGAATAATGTTTGTCCCATTTTCTTATTCCTATTATTTACAATAGCGATGGGTATAAAACCCATCGCTAATATTATTTTTCTAATTCCCTCTTTGGGGGATAGGAGGTGTTATGCTTCTACAGCCTGGTTTTCGGGGCGTAAACTGCGTACTGTTTTGCCTGCCTGCCACATTTCGCTGTCGCGTAATTCTTTCAATTCCGCGTCTAATTTTTCGCGGTAATCAGTTTTGCTGTTACTGTCGATTGATTTTTGTGATTCAACACCAGTTGCAACACTTTTGTAAAGGTCTTCGAATACCGGTTTAGTGGCATCACGGAATTTCTTCCACCAGTCAAGCGCGCCGCGTTGTGCTGTTGTTGAACAATTGGCGTACATCCAGTCCATACCGTTTTCTGCAACTAATGGCATTAACGATTGGGTAAGCTCTTCAACAGTTTCGTTGAATGCCTCAGATGGTGAGTGGCCGTTTGAGCGCAATACATCGTACTGTGCAGCAAATACACCCTGGATACAACCCATTAGCGTACCACGTTCGCCGGTTAAATCGCTGTATACTTCTTTTTTGAAATCTGTTTCGAACAGGTAACCACTACCAACAGCGATACCTAATGCAATAACGCGCTCCTGAGCTTTACCGGTAGCATCCTGGAAGATAGCGTAGCTTGAATTTAAGCCACGGCCTTGCAGGAACATACGGCGTAATGATGTGCCCGAGCCTTTAGGGGCAACCAAAAATACATCCACATCAGCAGGAGGGATGATGCCGGTTTGCTCTTTAAAGGTGATGCCGAAACCATGGGAGAAGTATAATGCTTTACCCGGGGTTAGGTGTTTTTTAACAGTTGGCCATAATGCAATTTGCGCGGCATCGCTTAATAAATAGCAAATGATGGTTCCTTTTTCAAGGGCTTCTTCAATTTCAAAAAGGGTTTCGCCCGGTACAAAGCCATCGCTTACGGCTTTATCCCATGATTTTGAATTTTTACGCTGGCCAACAATTACGTTAATGCCGTTGTCTTTTTGATTGAGCGCCTGGCCCGGGCCTTGAACACCGTAGCCAATTACTGCTACTGTTTCGTTTTTTAATACGTCCTGAGCTTTTGATAAAGGGAACTCTTCGCGGGTTACTACATTTTCTTCACTACCGCCGAAATTTAGTTTTGCCATTGTTTTTTTGTTTTTACTTTGATTTCATCGATTGCACCGATGATGTTTATTTTCTATGATTTATAATTTACTTTAGTTTCTATCCCTCATTGCGAGGGCTGCTACATCGTAAACACCTTTTGTCCTTTGTTCAGATATTCGTTTTCAATAACATCTTCACCGGGTTCAAGGCGTTCAAATTCGCGCAGTTTGCGGTTAAAACCATCACTATCTTTAATGATGGCTACGCGGGCGCTTCGTACAAATTCTATCAGCCCGTAAGGCTGTAAAATGCTGATCAGATTATCGGTTTCCTCGCGGTGGCCGGTTGTTTCAAAAACGGTATAGTCTTTACGCAATACCACCACACGGGCGCCGTTCTCGCGCAGCAAACGTTCTACGCTTACCTTCTCCGCAATAACATCGGTAGATACTTTGTAGAGGGCCAGTTCCTGCCAGATTACATCGGCATTGGTGTGGTAATATACTTTTAGTACCTCTACCTGTTTTTCTATCTGGCGGGTTAGCTTACGCACCACTTCTTCAGATTCGGTTATCACGATGTTGAAGCGGTGAATACTCTCTATCTCTGATGGAGAAGTGTTCAGGCTATCGATATTTATTTTACGGCGGGTAAATATGATAGCAATACGGTTCAGTAAACCTATCTGGTTTTCGGTGTAAACCGTTATGTTAAATTCCTGCTTGTCGTTATCTTGAGTTTCCATGTTATGTTTCTTGTTTGGGGTATTACTTAAGCCTGATCTCACTAACGCTGCATCCTTGCGGTACCATCGGGAACACGTTGTTCTCTTTGGTTACCATTACTTCTAAAAGGAATGAGCCCTTATTGTTCAGCATTTCATTTAGTGCCGATGGCAGGTCCTTACGATCGTCAATCACTTTGCCGGGGATGCGGTATGCTGCTGCCAGCGCCACAAAATCGGGGCTCTCGATATCCACGAACGAGTAACGGCGCGAGTTAAACAACTCCTGCCATTGGCGAACCATGCCCAGGAAACGGTTATTCAAAATAATGATCTTTACATCGATACCGCTTTGCATAATGGTACCCAGTTCCTGGCAGGTCATCTGGAAACCACCATCGCCGATGATAGCAACCACAGTGCGGTTTTGGGCGCCAAACTTAGCGCCAATAGCTGCAGGCAGGGCAAAACCCATTGTGCCTAAACCACCGCTGGTAACGTTGCTGCGGGTGTTATTGAAATGCGCGTAACGGCAAGCCACCATCTGGTGCTGGCCAACGTCGGTTACAATAACAGCTTCGCCTTTAGTAATTTCGTTCAGTTGTTTAATTACCTCACCCATGGTCATTTCGTCCGTAGTGGGGTTTAGTTCTTTTTCAATAACCTGTTCAACTTCCTGGCGGGTGTAGTCTTTGAACTTGTCGTGCCATTCGGTATGCTCTTTCTTTTCAACCAACGCAGTAAGCATTGGCAGGGTTTCTTTACAATCGCCCCAAACAGGCACGGTCGATTTTACGTTTTTGTCGATCTCGGCAGGGTCAATATCCAAATGGACAACCTTTGCCTGTTTCGCGTATTTATCAAGGCGACCGGTTACACGGTCGTCAAAGCGCATACCTATGGCTATAAGCACATCGCACTCGTTTGTTAAAACATTTGGCCCGTAATTACCATGCATGCCCAGCATGCCTACGTTAAGCGGGTGGTCTGTAGGGATAGCGCCTGCGCCTAAAACCGTCCAGGCCGACGGGATGCCGCTTTTCTCAACAAAAGCTTTAAACTCTTGCTCAGCGCTGCCCAATATTACACCCTGGCCCCATATAATGAATGGTTTTTTAGCGGAGTTGATCAGTGCTGCAGCCTCCTGTATATACTGCGGGCGAACGATAGGCTTTGGCCTGTAGCTGCGGATATGATCGCATTTTGTATAACCCGCGTAATCAAATTTTTGGATCTGCGCGTTTTTGGTAATGTCTATAAGCACCGGGCCTGGCCTGCCGCTTTTGGCAATGTAAAATGCCTTGGCAATAACCTCAGGGATCTCGGTAGCATCGGTTACCTGGTAGTTCCATTTGGTAACCGGGGTGGTAATGTTAATTACATCGGTTTCCTGGAAGGCATCGGTACCCAAAAGGTGCGCAAAAACCTGCCCGGTGATACAAACTAATGGCGTACTGTCAATCTGTGCATCGGCTAAGCCGGTAACCAAATTGGTTGCACCGGGGCCGCTGGTAGCAAATACAACACCCACTTTGCCCGACGTACGGGCATAACCCTGGCCTGCATGAATGCCGCCCTGTTCATGGCGTACAAGGATGTGGTTAAGTTTGTCACTGTAATCGTACAAGGCATCGTAGATGGGCATAATAGCACCGCCGGGGTAACCAAAAATGGTTTCCACACCTTCCACAATCAGGGCTTCTAATAATGCTTCCGATCCTGAAAGTTCTGTTGTTGGTGACTTTGCAGGCTCTGCTGCTGCTTCACTTACTTCTTGTGTGATTGTTTGTGTTTCCATTTGTTATATGATTACACCGGTGCTTTTTTTTATTACACCGATTTTATTCTGTCAATTCTTTAATTCTTTAAATTTTGGTTCAGACTTACTAAGGCATTTCATCTGTTACGCAACCTTCCGAAGCCGGGCTTACGGTTTTTGCATACCTGTATAAAAGCCCTTTGCTTACTTTTAAGGCCGGCTGTTTCCATGCGGCTTTGCGCGCAGCAAACTCTTCGTCGCTTATCATTACATTAATGGTGCGGTTTATGGCATCAATAAATATTCTATCCTCATCTTTTACAAAGGCAATGCCCCCGCCGTCATAAGCTTCCGGCGTAATGTGGCCGACGACGAACCCGTGGGTACCGCCACTGAACCTGCCATCGGTAATTAACGCTACCGAACTACCCAGGCCAGCGCCAAATATGGCAGAGGTTGGTTTTAGCATTTCGGGCATGCCCGGTGCACCTTTAGGGCCTACGTTGCGGATAACCACCACGTCGCCTTTTTTAACAAAGCCGCTTTGGATACCGTGGATCAGTTCAAACTCACCATCGAACACACGGGCTGGGCCTTCAAAGCTGGTGCCCTCTTTACCGGTAATTTTGGCAACGCTGCCTCCTTCGGCAAGGTTTCCGTAAAGTATCTGTAAGTGACCGGTTGCCTTAATAGGGTTTTCGGCCGGGAGTATGATTTTTTGAGTTTCGAAGTTTATCTCAGGAACCGATTCTAAGTTTTCGGCAATGGTTTTACCGGTTACGGTAAGGCAGCTGCCATCAATCCAGCCTTGTGCCAGGCAATATTTCATCACCGCAGGCACGCCGCCTATGTTATGCAGGTCTTCCATCATGTATTTACCGCTTGGTTTCATGTCGGCCAGTACCGGGATACGGTTACTTACGGTTTGGAAGTCGTCCTGGGTTACCTTTACGCCAACACTTTTAGCCATAGCTATTAAGTGCAATACTGCGTTTGTTGAACCGCCCAATACCATGATCACTACTATCGCGTTCTCGAAAGCTGCGCGGGTCATGATATCTGATGGTTTGATGTCTTTCTCTAATAAAACCTTAATGGCTTTACCTGCTGCTAAACACTCTGCTTTTTTATCATCGCTTAAAGCAGGGTTTGATGAGGAGTAAGGCAAACTCATGCCCAACGCCTCAATAGCGGCAGCCATGGTATTAGCTGTGTAAATACCACCACATGCACCTGCACTTGGGCAGGCATTTTTAATTACACCTATAAAATCTTCGGGGGTAATTTGCCCTGCTATCTTTTTACCCAAAGCCTCGAAAGCCGATACAATATTCAAGTCTTCACCTTTCCAATGGCCGGGCGTTATAGTGCCGCCGTACACCATAATAGAGGGGCGGTTTAAGCGGCCCATTGCCATGATAGAACCCGGCATGTTTTTATCGCAGCCGGGCAGAGTAATTAAGCCATCATAATACTGAGCGCCTGTAACAGCCTCGATAGAGTCGGCAATGATATCGCGGCTCATTAACGAGTAGCGCATCCCTTCGGTACCGTTGCTCATACCATCGCTTACACCAATAGTATGGAATATAAGGCCTACCATATCTTCATCCCAGATACCCTGTTTAACCAGCTTGGCCAGATCATTCAGGTGCATATTACAGGTGTTGCCATCATAGCCCATACTGGCTACGCCAACCTGCGCTTTTTGCATGTCGTCGTCAGTAAGGCCTATGCCGTAAAGCATGGCCTTGGCCGCAGGCTGGGTTTCATCCTGTGTAAAGGTTTTACTGTACTTGTTTATCTCTACAGCGTTTGTAGTATCTGATGATGAACTCATTTTTATTAAGCGTTTTTATATCATGTACCGGCCAAAAATGGCTTTAACAATTAAGGTTGTATTGTGTATTTGTAAGTTAGATATAGCGATATAGAATAGCAAGGCATTAAAAATTTATTTGAAAAAAGTATTTTATTCTGTTTTATTCATTTAAAAGATATTTTATTCTAATATTTTTTATAAATATAAAATTATATTTTTATTAATTTATACCAAAGTTTAAAACGGTATTCGGTATGTTTTTTATGCATGCATAGCAAATAGCGAAAATTCGGCGTGAAATGGATGGTTGAGCGGCAAAAGTTGTCTTTTAAACCCGGGCGTTAAACTTATCTGAAAACATCAAATGAGAAATTTTCTTTAACATTGTATTGCGCTTGATAAAAGATATGGACGAGTTGAAATTAGAAATATTGCCGATTACTTTGTTGAAAGAATATATTATGCAATTGGATGAGTATGTCTCAACAAATTTTGAAAAGCTGACGGAAAGCAAAGTGTCGGTTTCATCCTTCAGTTTTTATACCTCGGTATCGGCGGTATTTTCTTCTAAAATAGAAGGGGAAGATATAGAACTCGATTCTTTTATCAAGCATAAATTATCAGGGACTAAATTCCTGCCCGATCATACGCAGAAGATAGACGACCTGTATGCCACTTACCAATTCGCACAAACGAACGAGTTAACCAAGAAGCACATCAAACAGGCGCATAAATTGCTTACTGCCCATATTTTGCACAAAAGCCAGCGGGGTAAAAACCGAGCAGACAAAATGTTTGTAATAACCCCTGATGGCAAAATTGAGTACGTAGCCTGCGATTGGGGCAAGGTTAAAAGTGAAATGAAAAAGCTTTATAATGATATACAGTTATTGATAGCTGCACAACTCGATATTAAAGAAGTTTTTTTCTTTGCTTCCCTTATTCATTTGGTATTTGTTAAAATCCATCCGTTTAATGATGGTAATGGACGTACAGCCCGTTTATTAGAAAAATGGTTTCTTGCGCAAAAGCTTGGAGCTAAGGCCTGGTACCTGCAATCAGAAAAGTATTATTACCAAAAGCATAATACCTATTATACTAATATAAGGGCTTTAGGATTAGAATATGATCTGCTTGATTATTCAAATGCTTTACCATTCCTGCAGATGCTGCCGCAATCGCTGTTATTAAATCAAGAATAAAAATTTCAAAGAACACAAAAAAAGTCCGGCCATATACTGACCGGACTTTTCATTTATCAGTATAAAAAGTTCTATTTCTGAATAATACCCTCCGCTAATACAGTAACCTTATTGTTTAAGGCCTCTACTACACCACCCTGGATAAAAAACACCTCTTCTTTAGCGCCGGCAGCACCACGTATGGTTAACTTGCCATCGTTTAAAGTAGAAATTATAGGGGCGTGGTTATTCAAGATCTCTAAAAATCCTAATGTACCGGGTAAGGTAACCGAGGTGGCCTCGCCTTCGTAAACTTTTTTATCAGGAGTAAGAATTTCTAATGTCATCTTTTGTTGAATGTGCAAATGTGCGTATATGCAGATGTGCAAATGTTATATTAAGAGTGAGTAAATATACTGATGACAGGAATCTGCACATCTGCATATTTACTCATCTGCATATTAGTTATTTGCTTCCGCTAATAATTTTTTACCTTTTTCAATAGCATCTTCAATGCTGCCTACAAGGTTAAATGCTGCTTCAGGGTATTCATCAACTTCGCCATCCATGATCATGTTAAAACCTTTGATGGTGTCTTTAATGTCAACCAATACACCTTTTAAACCGGTGAACTGCTCGGCAACAAAGAACGGCTGAGAAAGGAAACGCTGAACACGGCGTGCGCGCGATACAACTAATTTATCCTCTTCAGAAAGCTCGTCCATACCTAAGATGGCGATGATATCCTGTAACTCTTTGTAACGTTGTAAAGTTTCTTTAACGCGCTGAGCGGTGTTATAATGCTCATCGCCTAAGATAGCCGCGCTAAGGATGCGTGAGGTAGAATCCAATGGATCCACCGCAGGGTAAATACCAAGTTCGGCAATTTTACGTGAAAGTACAGTTGTTGCATCTAAGTGGGCAAATGTTGTTGCCGGTGCAGGGTCAGTTAAATCATCCGCAGGTACGTAAACGGCCTGTACTGATGTAATTGAACCACGTTTTGTTGAAGTGATACGCTCTTGCATGGTACCCATCTCGGTAGCCAGTGTTGGCTGGTAACCTACAGCCGATGGCATACGGCCTAATAGTGCCGATACCTCAGAACCTGCTTGTGTAAAGCGGAAGATGTTATCAATAAAGAATAAGATATCACGGCCTTTACCTTCTTCATCACCATCGCGGAAGTATTCAGCAAGGGTTAATCCTGAAAGTGCCACACGTGCACGTGCACCCGGGGGCTCGTTCATTTGTCCGAAAACGAAGGTCGCTTTTGATTCTTTCAAAGCCTCAGGGTCGATCTTGGAAAGATCCCAGCCACCGGCCTCCATTGAATGCATAAACGCATCGCCATATTTTATAATGCCCGATTCAAGCATCTCGCGCAGTAAGTCGTTACCTTCGCGGGTACGCTCACCTACACCTGCAAATACAGATAAACCTGCGTAAGCTTTCGCGATGTTATTGATCAGTTCTTGAATTAATACTGTTTTACCAACACCGGCACCACCAAACAAACCAATTTTACCACCTTTTACATAAGGCTCTAAAAGGTCAATAACTTTGATACCTGTAAACAATGCTTCGGTTTCTGTAGATAGATCTTCGAAACGTGGAGGCGTTGCGTGGATAGGGCGGCCATTGGTTTTATCCAAATCAGGAATACCATCAATTGCATCACCAACAACGTTAAATACACGGCCTTTAATAGCTTCGCCAACCGGCATTTTAATAGCGGCTTCGGTATCTAAAACTTTCATTCCGCGCAGTAAACCATCGGTAGAGTCCATGGCGATAGCACGCACACGGTCTTCACCTAAATGTTGCTGAACCTCTAAAATGATTTTTTGTCCGTTGTCTTTTGTGATCTCAAGCGCATCATAAATCTTAGGAAGATGTGCATCATCAGCGAAACTTACGTCAACTACCGGACCGATGATCCTTGATATTTTTCCAATGTTTGGCATATATAACCTGGTGTTTTAAATAATTTACAATGAAACAGATACCTTCTATACAGAACGGTACTATTTCAGAGGCGCAAAGTTAAGGTTTATTGCCAAATATTTAAATAGTTATGATAAGAAATTTTCATGTATTTTTTTGAAGGCAATATTGTACTTTTGATGTCCAATTATTAACCAGGGCTTAAAGCCTATAAATTTGAATGAAAAAACTTTTACTCCTACTGATGTGGTTAAGCCCGGCTATTGTGTATGCCCAGGGCTTCCAGGTAAACCTTAACGGACAAAAACAAATAGGTATGGGCCACACCGGCACCGGCTTATTACAGGATGGCGCTTCAATTGCCTTTAACCCCGGCGCAATGGCCATGCTGCCAGAGAATTACATACAGGCAGGCATCAGCCCCCTGTGGTTTAAATCGGGCTTTAACGGCGCGGGTACAAACGATGTGGCCTTCACTAAAAACAGGGTAGCTACACCTTTTAACGCCTACGGCGTTTGGGGGCCAAAAGATGCCCGATGGAAAGTGGGCATGGGTGTGTATACGCCATTTGGCGGCCTAACCGACTGGGGCAACAACTGGCAGGGCAAATATGTGCTGGAGAGCCTCGACCTAAAATCGATCTTCTTCCAGCCAACCCTTAGCTATAAACTAAACGATTACCTGAGCGTTGGCGCTGGCTTTATTTATAATTACGCCACTGTTGATCTGCAGCGCGCAATCCCCATCAGCGACCCTGATGGTAACACCGGACAGGCACGCTTAAAAGGCCATGGCAAGGGTTATGGATGGAACGCGGGCGTGTTTATCAAGGCAAGCCCCGAATTTACCATCGGGTTAAACTACCGGTCGGAAGTTAAAACCAATATTAAAAATGGCGATGCTTTTTTTGATGTTGCAAACTCGGCCCAGCCAAACTTCCCGCAGCCAAATACATTTAAAGCAGGCATCCCGCTGCCGCAAACTGCTTCAATCGGTTTTGGTTATACCGCATTGCCTAAATTATTGTTAGCGCTTGATGTAAACTATGTAGGCTGGCACTCATATAAAGAATTGGCTTTTGATTATGCTTCAAACACACCAGCGCTGCAGGATACCCACTCGCCGCGTAATTATAAAGATGCTTACAGCGTAAGGGGCGGTGCGCAATATAAAACCTGCGATAAAATGGCCGTGCGCCTTGGCGGTGGTTACACTACAACAGCTGTAAAAGATGGGTATGTTACCCCGGAGGTACCCGATGCCAACCGTTATTATTTAACAGCGGGGTTTGGTTATAAGGTTACTAATAAGCTTGATCTGGACTTCTCGTTTGAGTACGAGCACCTTTTCTCGCGCACGCAAACCAATATCGAATCTAACCTGTCGGGAACATTTAAAAGCAATGTTTACATCCCCGGCGTTTCACTTGCTTACCACTGGTAACCCCTAATTTAATTACATGAAAACGTTAAAAAATTACCTATATATCTCGGCCGCGCTGGTGTTACTGGCAGGTTGTAAACCATCTTTCGAGAACCCAAAAGCAAATAAAGGCACTGCCGATTTTACCCGTTACATAGCTGTGGGTAACTCGCTAACCGCAGGCTACGCCGATGGCGGCCTGTACCTGGAAGGGCAGCAAAACTCTTACCCAAGCATTATTGCCAAACAAATGGCATTAGTTGGTGGCGGTAAGTTTACCCAACCATTATTTACCGAAGCGCAGGCAAACGGCTCGGGCTATTTAAAACTGACCGGCTTTACCGCAACAGGTTCGCCCATAACTACTACTGTTAAAGAAAACACCGCCGTGCGCGATCAGGTTACCATCCCCGGCTTTGGTAATGTAATTTTATACACCAAATACAGTGGCGATATTAATAACTACGGTGTGCCTGGTATTAAATTACAGCAAATTATGTACGCGCCTTATGGCAACCTGAACGGTTATTTTGAAAGATTACTGCCGGGTGCGCCGCCAACAAATAATACTACTTACCTTGATTTTGTTACCGCTAAAGATTTTACCTTTTTTACCGATTGGCTGGGTAATAACGATGCGTTAGGTTACGCAACAAGCGGGGGCGCAGGCGATGTGCTTACCGATAAAACGCAGTTTGCGCAATTATACACCTTATCAATTGATAAGTTAACCCAAAAAGGAGCCAAAGGAGCTGTAGCAACCATACCCGATGTTACCGCTATCCCTTACTTTAATACGGTTACCGTTGGGGCTATTTTAGCGGCAGTGCAAAGCGCAAACCCTAATGTTAAAGATCTGTACATTAGTGCCCGCACATCTACTGATGTTAATAATATCATCTATGCGCCGCGTGCCGCAACTGCTGCCGATCTGGTTGTGTTAACCTTCCCAACAAGCAAAGTTGGCCAGATGGTGAATGTCCCTGGGGTGGGTATGGTGCCTTACGGCTTAACGCCATACGCGCCAATTGAAAACCAGTATGTGCTTGATGCCAACGAAATTGCTCTAACAAAGGATTACGTAACAGCCTATAATACTACTATTAAAACAATAGCGCAGCAAAAAGGCCTGGCTGTATTTGACGCCTTTACATTTTTAAATGATATAAAGGCCCATGGCATATTGGTTGATGGCGTAAGCGCTAATTCAAACTACATCAGCGGCGGTATATTCTCGTTAGATGGTGTACACCTAACGCCACGAGGTTATGCTATTGTTGCTAATGAATATATCAAGGCTATTAATAAAACATACAATGCAAGCATCCCAACGGTAAATATTTCAAACTACCGCGGGGTTAAGTTTCCGAATTAATCAATTGGCAGTTACTACAATATAGTTTACAGTGGGCGGTTGGCAGTTTGCATCGATGAAAAATGCAAACTGCCAGCTATTAATTGCAAACTAATTATCAAACTGCAAAACTATCTTCCCCATATGTGCACTGCTTTCCATTAGTTGATGTGCTTGGGCGGCTTTAGCTGCCGGGAATATCTGATAAATAACGGGTTTTATTTTGCCCGATGCCAGTAGCGGCCAAATATGTTTTTGAAGGTTCTGTGCGATATCGCCTTTAAACGCCACATCTCTTGGCCGTAGCATGGAGCCGGTAATGCAGATCCGTTTTCGCATCACTTCCGTCAAATCGATCTCCGCATTCTTCCCCCTCATGGTATTGATAAATACCAACCTGCCATCATTAGCCAGGCTTTTGATGTTAGGGGAGGTATAGTCGCCGCCTATCATATCCAGTATCACATCTACACCATTACCATCGGTGAGTTTTGCTATGGCTTCGCTAAAGTTTTCTTGTTTGTAATTGATGGCTTTTGCGGCGCCCAGTTCTTCGCAGAAGTTGCATTTCTCATCGCTGCCAGCCGTAACATAAACTTTGCTACCCAATGCCGTTGCCATTTGTATAGCTGCCACACCAATGCCGCTGCTGCCGCCGTGCACCAGCAGGGTTTCGCCAGGTTGCAGCCGCCCACGGTCAAACACGTTGCTCCAAACAGTAAAGAAGGTTTCGGGCAGGGATGCTGCTTCGGTAAACGACAGGTTTTGGGGTATGGGCAGGCATTGGCCTTCGGGTGCAGAGCAATATTCGGCATAGCCGCCACCAATAACCAGGGCGCAAACTTTGTCGCCAACCTGCCAGCGGGTTACATCAGCGCCAAGGTTTGTAATAACGCCTGCTATCTCCAAGCCCGGGATATCCTGCGGTGCGCCTGCAGGTGGCGGGTAGTTCCCCTTGCGTTGTGCCACATCTGGCCGGTTAATGCCCGCTGCCATTACTTTTATAAGCACTTCGTTAGCAGCGCAGGTAGGGGTAGGCCGCTCAGTGATTTGCAAAACTTCGGGGCCACCGGGCCGGGTAATGGTAATGACTTTCATATCAACAATAATAGCTTTTATGTTGGATATGTTTTAAGCGCGACTATTCCCCTTTCAAACTTTCTGCCGGATTAGCAACCGCTGCTTTAAACGATTGTGTGCTGATAGTTACAAAAGCGATAGCCAAAGCGCCCAAGCCCGCCGCTGCCACTACCCACCACTGTATGTTTTGGCGGTAAGCAAAGCCCTGCAACCATTTGTGCATTACCAGCCAGGCCAGCGGTGCGGCTATGGCAAATGATACAAGCACCAGTTTAATGAAATCTTTACTCAGCATACCCACAATAGCTGATACGCTTGCACCCAATACCTTGCGGATGCCAATTTCCTTGTTGCGCTGCTCGGCGGCGTAGGCGGCAAGGCTAAACAAACCAAGGCAGGCAATCACTACAGCCAGAGTGGTAAATATCAGGAACAGTTTGCCGGTGCGCTGCTCGGTACGGTAGGCGGTGTTAAAATCTTCGTCCATAAATGAGTAACCGAAATGCTGATTGGGAGATAGTTGGTTCCATTTGTTCTCAATTTGGCTAACATAAGGCGTTACATTGGTGCCGCTCAGTTTAATGCTTAAGGCGCCGTTGTTGTTGGCAAGCATCATTACTACCGGGGTAATATTATCGCGCAGCGAAGCAAAGTTGAAGTCTTTGATCACACCGATGACCCGGTACTCCTTTATGGAAGTATCTGATCCACCATCCCGTTCGGGTACGTAGTAAAGCTTTTTACCCAGCGGGTCGTTAGTAAAACCCAGCATGCGGGCGGCGGTTTCATTGATGATCATGCCGGTGGAGTCGGCTATGCTGCCTTTCTCAAAGTTGCGGCCTTTTGATAGTTTCATGCCCATGGTTGGCAGGTAGTCCTCATCAACCGGCCAAATTTCGGTAAATAGTGCATTTTTTGAATTCGGTACCCGGGTTGTAAAAACAGAATTTGGCTGGCGCAGGCTGCCCGTAGGTAAAAAACCGCTTAGCGATGCATTGCTTACACCGGCTATTTGCTTCACTTGTTCTTTAAAAGTTTTAGCGTTTGCTAACCCCACGGTGTTTTTAACCACCACAACGTGGCTGCGATCAAACCCAAGGTTTTTATGCTGAATGTAATTGAGCTGGTTATAAATAACAATAGTGCCGATGATTAAAAATATAGAAACCGAGAACTGCAGCACCACCAAAAAATTACGGAAACCACCGCCTTTAAACCCGGCAGAAAGTTTCCCCTTCAGTACATTGATAGGTTGGAAGGCCGACAGGTAAAACGCCGGGTAAGCCCCCGCCAGCACGCCCACCACAATTATAATAACCACAACCGATGGCAGGAGCCAGCCTATAGTTTGCAGGGTAATGCTAAGTTCTTTACCGGCTATCTGGTTAAACAGGGGCAGTAACAACCATGCGGCCAATACCGCTAATATGGTGGCCACAAACGTTATCAGCAGAGATTCGGACAGGAACTGGGCAATTAAGTACTTGCGCGGCGACCCAAGCACTTTGCGCACTCCAACCTCGCGCGCGCGGTTGGCCGAGCGGGCTGTAGAAAGGTTCATGAAGTTGATGCAGGCTATGAGCAATATAAACAGGGCAATGGCCGAGAATATATAGATATAGGTAATACTGCTGTTGGTGCCCAACTCGTATTGGCGGTTTGAGAACAGGTGGATATCTGTAAGCGGTGTTACGTTCACCCGCACATAGTTGCCGTTTTTAGCAAAGTTTACTTTATTAAAGCCCGGCTGCTGCTCAAAGTGTTTTTGGAACAAGGCATCCAGTTTTTTGGCGAATGCGTTTTTATTGGTGCCGGGTTTTACCAATAGGTAGGTGCTGTAAATAAAGCTATTCCATACATTAGCCCGGCTACCTTCTAAAGTCGACATTGAGAGCAAATAATCAAAGTTAAAATGGGATTGCTCCGGCATGTTTTCAATAACCCCGGTAACCTTATAGTTGACATTGCTGTTCACCATGGTCAGAAAACGGCCAATGGCATCTGTCGTATTAAAATACTTTTGCGCAGCGCGTTCGGTCAGTACAATGCTGTTGGGTTCTTTCAAAGCGGTTTTTGGGTTGCCTTTTAACATTGGGAGTGTAAATACATCAAACAGGGTGGAGTCGGCGTAGGCTACCTTTGCCTCGTTAATATTTTCCTCGCCTTTTTTAAAGCGGATCTCTGTTGCTATCAGTAAGCGGGTGGCTTTCTCCACCTCGGGGATGTTAGCTGCAGCTTCGACAGCCAGAGGCGGCGGGCCAATAGCGTACGAACTGGCATTGCCGCCAAACTTGATATCGGTATTTAACTTATAGATCCTGTCGGCTTTGGTGTTGTAGCGGTCATAACTTAGTTCATCTATCACATAAAAAACAATAAGCAGGCAGGTAGCCAGGCCTAAAGCCAACCCTAAAATGTTAATGGCGGTGAAGCCCTTGTTTTTTAACAAACTGCGGAATGCTGTTTTAATGAAATTTTTGATCATGATGCGGCGCGTTTAAGTTTGGTGACTAATTGTTTGAAATACAATTTGTTTCCGGTTGCTAAGCTATACTATAGCGTTGAACTGAATTGTTAAATAAAGTTAAACTAAATTTTTAGTTATAAAAACTATTTAACACTTTTTAGCATTAATACATCGCCATGATAATAGGCCGACGAATTATTATTTTATTTGCAGTGTAAAAACAAAACAACATGTCAGTACAAACAGGCCAGGCGGCACCACAGTTTACATTAACATCATCAGAGCTTAAAGAAGTTAATTTAACCGATTTTAAAGGAAAGAAAGTGGTGATCCATTTTTTCCCGTTGGCATTTACGGGTGTTTGCACCACGCAGCTTTGCACCATGCGCGATAGCTTTGGTTATTATGATGGGTTGAACGCTCAAATTTTAGGCATCTCTGTTGATTCGCCTTTTACCCTGGCTAAGTTTAAAGAAGAGAATGCATACCAGTTTCCGTTGCTTTCTGATTTTAATAAGGATGTATCGGCAGCCTACGGCGCATTATATGAATCGTTTGCTTTTGGCATGAAAGGCGTGAGCAAACGTGCTGCTTTTGTGATAGATGAGGAACAAAATGTGATCTACGCCGAGGTGCTGGAAAACGCCGGCGACCTGCCAAATTTTGAGGAAATTGCCAAAAAAGTAAAGTAATTGATAAAAAAGTTTGCAATGGATGCAGAAAATCCTATTTTTGCAGTCCGTTAAAAACGGGGCGGTTATCGGTTAGTGATAGCAGCTTTACATCATAAAACGCATTTGTAGCTCAATTGGATAGAGCATCTCACTACGGATGAGAAGGTTTGGGGTTCGAATCCCTACAAGTGCACACAAATTAAGCCTTTCTGTAAAAAACGGAAAGGCTTTTAACTTTAATCGCAAGGGATGCTTAACTTAGTTCTGTTTGGTCCGCCCGGTGCCGGGAAGGGTACTCAATCACAAAATCTTATCGAAAAATTTGGCTTAATTCACCTTTCAACAGGCGATTTGCTGCGTGGCGAAATTTCGCAAGGCACTAAGCTGGGCCTCGAAGCAAAAAAACTGATGGATGAGGGTACTTTGGTACCCGATGAGGTTGTGATAGGGATGATCAGTAATAAGCTTGATGCTAACAAGGATGCCAAAGGCTTTATTTTCGACGGTTTTCCGCGTACGGTTGCACAGGCCGAAGCACTGGATAGTTTGCTTGAATCAAAACAATCTGCCATATCCGGCATGATAGCCCTGGAGGTTACGGATAGCGAATTGGAGCAGCGCTTATTAAAACGCGGCGAAAGCTCGGGCAGGCCTGATGATGCCAACCCTGAGGTAATACGTAAACGTATTAAAGAATATAATGATAAAACTGCACCGGTTGCAGGGTTTTATAAAAACCAAAATAAGTTTACAAGCATAAACGGAATAGGCGCTGTAGAAGATATCTTCAAAAGCATCTGTGATGTTATTGGTGCTTATTAATTAATAATAGTCCGAAAGTCGGGAAAGTCCGAAAGTCAGTAAAGTAATTGTACTTGCTGTCTTTCGGACTTTCCGTCTAAAAAACTTTCCGCTCAAATAAAAAAACTATGTCTCAAGGCTCAAATTTTGTTGATTACGTAAAGATATGCTGCCGATCGGGACATGGTGGTCCGGGTTCATCGCACCTGCACCGTGATATTTTAACCTCAAAAGGCGGCCCTGATGGGGGGGATGGCGGCCGTGGCGGGCATGTTATTGTAAAAGGTAACGCCCAGTTATGGACACTGCTTCACCTCAAATTCCGTAAGCACGTTATTGCCGGCGATGGCGATTCTGGTGGCAGTTCGTTACGCTCAGGTAAAACCGGGCGCGATGAGATATTGGAAGTGCCCCTGGGTACCATAGCTAAAAATGCTGAAACCGGCGAGGTGCTTTTCGAGATAAGCGCCGATGGCGAAACCAAAATATTAGCAAAAGGCGGCCGTGGCGGCCAGGGTAACTGGCACTTTAAAACGGCTACCCAGCAAACCCCGCGATATGCGCAACCCGGCGAAGACGGAGAAGAAGACTGGAACATACTTGAACTAAAGTTACTGGCGGATGTTGGTTTGGTGGGTTTCCCTAATGCGGGTAAATCAACCCTGCTTTCGGTAGTATCTGCAGCCAAGCCGGAGATAGCCGATTACGCCTTTACAACGCTTGTGCCTAATTTAGGTATCGTTGGCTACCGCGATAACAGATCGTTTGTTATGGCGGATATACCGGGCATTATTGAGGGCGCATCGCAAGGCAAGGGGCTGGGCATCCGTTTCCTGCGCCATATAGAGCGTAACTCGGTATTGCTGTTTATGGTGCCTGCCGATACCAACCGTACCATTAAAGAGGAGTACGGTATCCTGTTAAGGGAACTGAATGAATATAACCCCGAGCTAATGCACAAGCCACGGGTGCTGGCCATCACAAAAGCCGATATGCTGGATGCTGAATTACAGGATGAGATGGAGAAAGAAGTACCGGCAGATGTACCGTACGTGTTTATATCCTCAGTAGCTCAGAAAAATATTACCGAGCTTAAAGACCTGCTTTGGAAAGAAATAAACAAGGAAGTTAACGGGCCTCAGTAGTGTTGATATTTTGAGCCGTTAGGTGCAAAAGGTTGGTAGAAATTTAATTAAGAATATTTTGCATGCCGTAGGTATGCAAGGCCTGGTATCGTACCGTACCCTACGGCACAAAAATATTTTTAAAATATGCTGCTACCGATCTTTGAGCTTACAGGGTCACTTCTTCGCACAATCAGCGGGCCTCAGTAGCAAAATACAGCACATAATTATCGCTTAGCTCTTTTAGCGAAAAGTTCTTATATCCCGGGAAAGATTTAATAATAACATTTGCCCGGGTACCTATATAATCATGCGGCATCAGGATATATACAGGCCCGGCATGGCCTTTATGCAGGTACTGGTTAAAATCTGTATTGATATCCTTATCCGGTTCATCAAGCGTAATTACACGGTTATGCTGAATCTCAAGCCCAAGGTCGGGACTGAAGAAAACGAAGATGGCATCCTTATTCTTATCATCAAGCAGTTTAATATAATTAAGGCTTTGCTGGTCTATAAACTGTTGGCCAATGCCCGATGTGCCATAACTGGTATAATGCCTTAACCCATAAGAACCCTCGGCATAAAACTTACCCGTAAAAAAGGCTATTATTACTATACCCAGCCCAAACACGATGCGGTAGACCATTTTATATTGGCTAAACAGGTATAAAGTGCCGGGGATGATCAATAGCCCAATTATCCTGAAATGCCTTGCCTCGTAGGATATATCGAGCTTACGCATAAAAGCCTGCCCAAAAAAGATAAGCGAGATGCCATAGAATATGATGATGATGGCTCGGTATTTTTTATGGGGAACACGGGTACAAAGGGCATAAACCAATACAATGCTCAGTATCGCTATAAAGATCAGAACAGGCATAACCCAGCCGGGCGATAATACAGAGGCTTCGGTTTGAAAGAAAAAGCCGTTTACCATATCATCTACAGAAAAACCCGCAAGTATGGGCGAAGCAATGGGAAAGGCAATTGCCTTTAAGCTAAGATCGAACCCGCCTGAAATGGATGATGGGTTAAAGCCTTTTGAAAGATATAACCGCGAGATAACTAATACCGATATCAATGCAGGGACGCCTATCCAAAAGCCCTTTAAAAACCAGGTTTTGATGCTTGTTTGACCCGCAGATAGCTGCATCCACATAAAAAACAGGCCAGCCGCATAGATCCAGATGAAGGATGATTTGCAGATGAAACCTATCCAGCCGGCAAGTAAAACAAATAGTATTAGTTTCCAATTGGGTTTGTTAAAGGTTAAGCAACCGTATAAAAACCACCCCGTAAAGGCAAACAGCAAGGTTTCGCCACCTATGTAGAAAATAAAAGGTGTAAAAAACACCAGCTGGCAAATAATAACCGCCAAACTTAAAGCACTTATTAACGGCGTAAACCCCACTTTTTTAAAGAAAGCATAAAAGCCCGCTAAGCCTAAAAGCTGGCAAAGCATGGTGGTAACAGATGCTGCCTGCCCGGTATTTAACCCAAAAACAGATTTGAACAAATAAGGGACAAGGTACTGCCCCGGCGACCACCACGATATAAACTCGCTGGTGTTTTGGGCTATGTTTTGCTGGCTTGGCTTGGTAAGAATATTGAAACCGGCACCCATTTGCATTGACCGTAACACCTGGAAGCCCCAGCTGGCATCAGGGAAGATAGCAGCTGGCGTTACAATAGTTATAACGCCTAAGGCCGTAACCAATATAAATACGGCTAAAAGAATAATGCGATGTGATGAAAGGGTTTTATCGGGCATAATGTATGATTATTCGATAACGCGTGGGCGAATTTTAACAGCGGGGTTACCCTGGTAAATAAAATAAGTTTCCAGATCTTTATTGGCTACCGAGCCACTGGTAAGCACCGAATGGCTTGCAGCGGTAACGCCCTGGTTAACTATGGCGCCGCAGCCTATCCAAACCCCATCGCCAAGCGTAATACTACCGGTTATCAGGTCGAAAGTTGTTTTTTTATAATGATGGCTGCCTGTTTGCAATATGGCGCCCTGCGAAACGCATACGTTGTTGCCAATGGTAACTAAAATAAGGTTATCTACCCACACACGTTCGCCTATCCATGTGTTATTACCAATTTTTAAGTGCCACGGGTATTTAATATTTACCCCCGGTTTTATAACTACGCCCTTGCCAACCTGCGCGCCAAATAAGCGTAACAGGGCAACTTTTATTCCGTTTACGGGTAGCAAGCCAGATTTGAAGAACACCGAACTGGTATAATACCAAAGTGCCCGTTTTATGGCACTGCCCCCCGGCTGGTAAGGATGGTTATTATATACAGAAAGATTGGTTTGCTGCATTTTTTTGGTTTTATCCGGATATTTTAGGTAACAATACAAGCTTATACCGGCTAAAATAAACACTATGGTATTTAAATAGTGTTTGCTCCATTATTGCCTGCTCAGGGTGAAAATGATGAGCGCGGTATTTAATAGTAACAAGGCAGGCTGTACCCAGGTGTTAAAGTTTTGCAGGTTTTCGGTACGTATGGCCCGTTTGTTTTGGGCGATGTAAATAATATCGCCATTCTGCAGGTAAGTTCTTGGGTCTGATAAAGAGTTTATATTGCTCAAATCAATTACCGTTACATTTTGAGTATTATTTTTGTTCCTTATAATTTTAATATTTTTTTCGTTTGCCGCAGGTGTTAAGCCACCTGCCTGTCCAATAAGTTCTACCAGGGTAGTATTATCTTTTACTATTGGGAAATTGCCTGGGGACCTTACTTCGCCAAGTAAAGTTACTTTAAGGTTTACAACCTTTAGTTCAATTATGGGGTCTTTCAACAGGTTTTTGCGGTAAAGGCCTTCTATAAGTTTTGTGGCCTCGGTACGCGTTAAGTCTGCAACCTGCACATGCCCAATAGCGGGCAGGGCAACGGTGCCATCCTCTTCAACCTGGAAGGTTTGCCCTTGCCCGGCTGTAGCAGCATTGTTGTTGCCGCCCCCAGATGTAATGGTAGGGACCTCGTCAACTATGTATCTTAAGTTTTGAAGGTTGCGTATTTGTAAAATATCCTGGGGTTGTATGCGATAGCTAACTATAGCTGCTTTTTGCGATAGGGTATCGGCAACAGAAGCCCTTTTCTCGAAAAGTATCTGGTTTTGTTTGTATGAGCATGAACTGCCCAATACAACTATGCAAACAAAACAAATAAAGTATAAAATACGCATATAAATAAATTACTGCTTAATGTTAGCAATAAATTGCGCAGTAATTTCAAAATTACATATTTTGTGCTTAAAATAAATGTATTTTTCCAAAGTGCATGACCTTAAAATAACAGTTATAACCGTTTCTTATAATGCGCAGAGCACCATTGAGCAATGCGTACTATCGGTAATTAACCAGGATTACCATAACACCGAGTATATTATTATTGACGGTAACTCATCAGATGGTACCCTTTCCATCCTCGAAAAGTATAAAAAACATATAAAGGTTTTAGTGTCTGAGCCCGATAAAGGCATCTATGATGCCATGAATAAAGGGATAGCCCTGGCAAGCGGTGAGGTAATTGGTATGCTTAATGCGGACGATTTTTTTGCTGATAACCATATTTTAACAGTTGTATCAGATGCTTTTAAAAACAATAAGCCTGACATGGTATACGGCGATCTTGATTATATAAAACCAGATGGAAGCACGTTTCGGAAATGGCGAAGCGGCAGGTATAAAAAAGGGATGTTTAACCTGGGTTGGATGCCGCCGCATCCTACGTTTTACTGCCTGAAGACGGTTTTTGATAAATTGGGTAATTATAGCCTTGAGTATGGTACCGCAGCCGATTATGAATTGATGCTGAGGTTTATACACCTCAATCATTCGGCGGTTTATTATATACCCAGGGTATTGGTTAAAATGAGCATGGGCGGCGTTAGTAACAGTAATATTAAAAATCGTGTTAAGGCATTGGCTTTTGATATGCGGGCCATGTATAAAAATAAAGTATTGTTCCCACCTATAGCTTTGTTATTCAAGCCGTTAAGAAAATTGCGGCAATTTTTTTAATTGCAAATAAAAAATATATATTTGTTGTATATAATTGCCCCCTAACTTTTATATATGCCCCAATATTTAAACACCTATTATCTTATCTATTATTTGTTGATGGTTACGTTTTCAATGCTGATAACGCTGCTGTCAATCCCCTCTATTTTACATGTTGCACGTACCAGGCATTTATATGATGATGTTGGCCATTTTCGCAAACAGCATGACCACGGCATCCCACGTTTAGGAGGGGTGGCCATATTTGTAGGTTTTACCATCACGCTTTTACTGTTCAGTATTATTGATAAAAATATACCTGTAAGTTACCTGTTAACTGCCAGTATTATTTTGTTTATAATGGGGGTGAAAGATGACCTGTCGGGCGTAAACCCGAGCACTAAGTTTTTGATACAGTTTATAGTAGCAACCATACTGGTTATTTTGGGCGGTATTCGTTTTACCAGCATGTACGGGGTTTTTGGTATATACAATATTCCATATGTTACCAGCGTAATATTATCTGTCCTTTTTATAATACTTATCATCAATGCCTTTAACTTAATTGATGGTATTGACGGGCTTGCGGGTACTACCTGTATTATTGTTAATGGTGCGTTTACCATACTGTTCATCCACATGAAACATTACGAAATGGCGGCAGTATCGTTAACCATAGTGGGGGCCGTAGTTGGTTTTTTACGGTTTAACCTTACCCCGGCAAAAATATTTATGGGCGATGCAGGCTCATTATTAATAGGGTTAATATCGGCCATTATGGCCATCCGGTTTATTGAACTGAATAAGTTTACCAGTAGCCGGACTCCTGTAGTGGTATCTGCACCGGCATTATCTTTTGCTATACTAATTGGGCCTATATTTGATACCCTGCGGGTGTTTACCTTGCGTGTATTAAATGGTAAATCGCCCTTTAGCGCCGACCGTAACCATATACACCACCGTATATTAAGATTGGGTTACACCCATCTGCAAACCACCTTTATATTGGGCGGCGTAAATATTTTACTTATTGTAATGGTGCTGGTATTTGCCCCACTTGGCAACTTTACCCTGATGATGATGATCCTTATATCATCAATGCTGTTTAACTGGGTAATTACATTTTTTATGCGCACAAAAGAAAGAGAAAAGTTATCTCTGCGTAACCTCTTTGTGTAACTGTTAAGCACCTGTATAATTTTATTAGTTTTGCATGCTTAATTTAACATGTAAATGAGGATCGCTATAAACGGTTTTGGCCGTATAGGCCGTATATTTCTGAGAACTATTCTTGCAAAGCCTGGTATTAAGGTGGTGGCTATAAATGACCAGGCCGATACCGCAACGCTTGCCCATCTTTTTAAGTACGACTCTGTTCACCGTGGCTTTAAGGGGACGGTAAGTAATGACGAGGCTAACCTATATGTGAATGGCAAACAAATAAAGGTGCTGCAACAGGCAGACCCGGCACTATTGCCCTGGAAAGAGCTGAATATTGACCTCGTGATAGAATCAACCGGTAAGTTCATAACACAGGCCGGCGCCTCTAAACATCTTACGGCCGGCGCTAAGCAGGTTATTATTTCTGCGCCTGCAAGCGATAGAAGTATCCCAACGGTTGTACTGGCCGTAAATGATGGTGAGGTTGATCTAAGATCGCCAATCCTGTCTAACGCCTCATGCACTACCAATAACGTGGCTGCTATGGTAAAGATACTGGATGATAACTGGGGCATAAAGGATGGCTACATCACCACCGTGCACTCCATGACCGGCGACCAAAACCTGCACGACGCACCGCATAAAGACCTGCGCAGGGCAAGGGCTGCATCGGCATCCATCATCCCAACAACAACAGGTGCTGCAAAAGCCATAACCAACATATTCCCGCATTTAGAGGGGCGTTTGGGTGGTGCAGGCATCAGGGTACCGGTGCTTAACGGTTCGCTTACCGATTTTACCTGCAGCCTTGAAATAATGCCCACCGTGGCCCAAATTAACACCGCTTTTAAGGCCGCTGCCGATGGCCCCATGAAAAACGTACTGGAATACACTGAAGACCCTATAGTGTCTACAGATATATTAGACAACCCGCACAGCTGCATTTTTGATGCGCAGCTAACCTCAATAGTAGGCGGGTTGGTAAAAGTGGTAGGCTGGTATGATAATGAGACGGGTTACAGCAGCCGCCTGGCCGATTTGGTTGAAGAGATAAGCCAGCTGCCATCATGATAAAGTTTATTACCGCCGAAGAGGTGCTGCCCATCCGTAACGAAGTATTGCGTGAGGGTAAATTAACGCTTGATGAATGCCGTTTTGAGAACGATGATGCCGATGGCTCGTTCCATTTAGGGTATTATAAGGATAATGAATTGGCGTGCATCGCATCATTCCATCCAAAAAGTTACAAAGGGTTTGAAGGCAAGGCTTATCAGTTACGTGGTATGGCCACACTGGAGCAATACAGGGGCAAGGGCTACGGTAATATGCTGGTGAACTTTGCCATTACTTACCTGCGCGGGCAAAAGGTAAATTACCTGTGGTGCAATGCCCGCAAAAAGGCCGCGCCGTTTTATTTAGGTGTTGGTTTCGAGATCATATCGCCCGAATTTGACATACCCGGTATTGGCCCGCATTATGTAATGTATGTTAAGATACAATGAAATTTTGATGAAAATCAGCCATCTTTTTAACTTTTAGGTTGGCTATTAGGATAAATTTTGACAACTTGCCAACGTTCATAAATTATATAAATCAATATGAAGACAATAGATCAGATCAGTTTTAACGGTAAGCGTGCCCTTGTACGTGTGGATTTTAATGTTCCCCTGGATGAGGATTACAACATTACCGATGATAACCGTATGACCGCGGCCCTGCCCACCATTAAAAAAATATTGAAAGATGGCGGTGCCGTTATTTTAATGTCGCACCTGGGCAGGCCAAAAGATGGCCCTACAGAAAAATATAGTTTAAAACATGTGGTGCCGCACCTGGCCGACCTGTTAGGCCAGCAAGTACAATTTGCTGACGACTGTATTGGCGAGGACGCTATCCAAAAATCAAAAGAACTTGAAAAAGGCGAGGTTTTGCTATTAGAGAACCTGCGTTTTTATAAAGAAGAAGAAAAAGGCGACAAGGCCTTTGCTGAAAAACTTTCAAAATTAGGCGATGTGTATGTGAACGATGCCTTTGGTACAGCTCACCGTGCACATGCTTCAACAGCAGTTATTGCGCAGTTTTTCCCTGATGCAAAAGTATTTGGTTACCTGATGGCTGCCGAATTAAACAACGCCGAAAAAATATTGAATAATGCCCCAAAACCATTTACGGCTATTATGGGTGGTTCAAAGGTGTCTGACAAGATAGAACTGATAGAAAAACTATTGGATAAGGTTGATAACCTGATTATAGGTGGTGGTATGGCTTACACCTTTGCAAAGGCAGATGGTGGCAGCATAGGTACATCATTGGTTGAGGCGGATAAGCTTGACCTGGCGCGCAGCCTGGTGAAGAAAGCCAAAGAAAAAGGTGTTAACCTGTTATTACCGGTTGATAATGTTATTGCCGATAAATTTGGTAATGATGCCAACACCGATGTTGCCAAAACAGGCGAGATCCCTGACAACTGGATGGGATTAGATATTGGCCCCGAAACTGTTAAGCTATTCAGCAAAGTGGTTGAAGAGTCAAAAACTATCCTGTGGAACGGCCCTATGGGTGTGTTTGAGATGGAGAAATTCCTTATTGGAACAAAAGCCATTGCCGAAGCCGTAGCAAAAGCTACCGATAACGGCGCTTTCTCGCTGATTGGCGGTGGCGACTCGGCCGCAGCTGTAGCCAAATTTGATATGACCAAAGACGTTAGCTACGTATCAACCGGTGGCGGCGCATTATTGGAATATATGGAAGGTAAAGAATTACCCGGTGTTAAAGCCATTAACGAAGACTAATATAACAAGCATATTAACAGAGGCAATCATGAACAATGATTGCCTTTTTTGTTTAATAACTATACAGTAATTAATACCCACTACTGCTATGATTAAAAACTTATTAAAGGCATGCGCACTATCGATGTTAGTTTTAGCCGCCTGCAATCAATCGCAAAAGGATACGAAAGAAAATGAGAAAAAGGAGAATACCTCGGTGGTTCAGCTCAAAACAGATGATGAAAAGATTGCTGCATTTAAGGACACCGCACAGGCTAAGCTCCATATTTTTCTTGACAGCCTGAAACCGCATGCGCTGGATAGCAACTACCGGTTTTTAGTAAAGTCGGATTTTGCGGAGGGTAAAGACCACGAGCATATGTGGAGCGTGGTGTATAAATATGCCGATGGGAAGTTCACAGGCATCTTTGCCGATTCGGCAATCGTATTAAAAAACCTAAAGATTGGTGCGCCTGTGCTCATTAACCAAAAAGATATAGAAGACTGGGCTATTTATGACTATAAACGTAATACTGATATGGGGAACTTCTCTGATAAGTATTTACGCAGTAAGCAAAAAAGTAAATAAACCCCGATAATAATTTTGAAGGCGCTGATTTGTCAGCGCCCTTTTTGTTTTATTCATTACTTTTAAAGTATCAACCCAAATACAATGAAAAGAACTTTCCTTTTTACTTTAAGCTTCCTGCTTGTCGCTATAAGCTCTTTTGCGCAAACCGATGCAGTATACATTAAAGAGAATTACACCAAGTACGAATACCAGATACCCATGCGCGACGGTAAAAAGCTGTTCACATCGGTGTACGTACCAAAAGATCAGACCAAAAAGTACCCTATCATGATGGATCGCACCTGCTATAGCGTTGCACCATACGGGGCCGATAAATATAAAGGCAGCTTGGGTCCTTCGCCGCAGTTTTTGCATGATGGTTACATATTTGTTTACCAGGATGTTCGCGGCCGATGGATGAGCGAAGGTATTTACGAGGAAATGACCCCTGAACTGGAAGTGCACAAAACCAACAAAGATGTTGATGAGGGCACCGATACTTACGACACTATTGACTGGCTGCTAAAAAACCTGCCGAATAACAATGGCAAAGTAGGGGTATGGGGTATATCGTATCCCGGTTTTTATACAACCACCGCTTTATTGAGCCGCCACCCGGCCCTGGTTGCCGCATCGCCTCAGGCGCCAATTGCCGATCTGTACCGCGACGACGCCTTCCATAACGGCGCGTTTATGCTGGTAGCTAACTTTGGCTTCTATCCGGGCTTTACCAACCGTCAGGATGATAAACCAACCCAGCGCCGTGCCAAAGGGTTTGACCCCGGCACCGAGGATGGCTATAAGTTCTTTTTGGATATGGGCAGCATGCGCAACTCCAACGTAAAATATTATAAAGATACCATCCGCCTGTGGAACGAGATGATGGATCACCCTAATTACGACCAGCATTGGAAAGACCGCAACGTATTAACCCACCTGCACGATATTAAGACCGCGGTACTGGTTACCGGAGGCTGGTACGATGCCGAGGACTTGTACGGCGCTATCAATACCTATAAAGTACTGGTTAAAAAGAACCCAACCACACCCGTTTACTTTGCCATGGGCCCCTGGGTGCATGGCGGCTGGGCACGCGGTAACGGCGACCACCTGGGCGACGTAAGCTTTGGCGACCCAACCGGTCCGTTTTACAGGGAGAAGATAGAGTTTGCGTTTTTTAGTCATTACCTGAAAGGTACCCCGCTTGCCCTGCCGAATGTAAACACTTTTGAAACCGGTGTAAACCAATGGAAAACCTATAAAGCCTGGCCACCGGCCGAGGCGCAGGAGAAAAACCTGTACCTGTTGCCGGGTGGTAAGCTATCGTTTGCAGCGCCTACTGCTGCTACCGATGATTTTAAAGAATTTGTATCAGACCCGATGAACCCGGTGCCCTTTATTGATGGTATCGATTTTGATATGAAACGCGAATATATGACCGCCGACCAGCGTTTTGCCGAAAAGCGCCCGGATGTGTTAACCTACAAAACCGAAGTGTTGGATAAAGATATTACCATTGCCGGCAACATTTGGGCAAACCTAAAGGTAAGCACCACCGGCACCGATGCCGACTGGGTGGTAAAAGTACTGGATGTTTACCCCGATACCGCCACTGCCAATAAATTTACCGGTAAAGAGGTGCGCATGGCCGGTTACGAGCAAATGGTACGCAGCGAGGCTATGCGTGGCAAGTTCCGTAGCAGTTTTGAAAAACCCGAGGCGTTTGTGCCCGGTAAGATAACCCCGGTAAACTTTGAGTTGCAGGATGTGCTGCACACCTTTAAAAAAGGCCACCGCATTATGGTACAGATCCAAAGTACCTGGTTCCCGCTTATTGACAGGAACACCCAGCAGTTTCAGGATATTATGAAGGCTAAGGATACCGACTTTAAAAAGGCAACGCATAAGGTGTATAGCTCAAAAGCACATCCAAGTTATTTGAAGGTGAGGGTGATGTAAGGTTCGTTAAGACGCGAAGTATCGCGCCTCTATGGCATCGATATTGTAGAGGCGCGATACTTCGCGCCTCTTTTTACTGGAATACTTAGCGTCGAATTGGACAAACAAGGAAATGAACGATTTTATAAATAGAACCGAGGAGGTATTGGCTTTTATTGCAGTTTCCGAATAAGATTGTAAGCTTCAATGGCATTTATCTAAATGAATAATTAACGAACAAAATGTTGATATGTAATTTATAATTAAATTTAATTATATTAGACTCAGTTAATCTTAAATCATTTAATCATTATGAAAAAACTTATTTTACTCTGTAGTATTGCTATCTGCTGCATATCAGCAAAAGCACAAAAAAACAGTAATGGCACTTACAGCCAACCGATAACTGTAAGCACCCAGTCTTTAACTTTTGCTAATGTAAGTGGGCCAAATTTTGTAAATGGTGGCGAGCAACATAATTATATTCTAACTGATTTACCATCCGGTTCCACAGTTAGTTGGAGCGTTGACGGCCCTGCAACAATTGTAAGTGGGGGGAATACAACTACTGCAACAATTTATTTTACTAATAGCGGTAGTACCAATGAGTTAGTTACACTACGCGTTACAATAAGTGATGGTGTTAACCCACCGGCCACTTATATCGTTAAGAAAATAAACGTTACCTATTGTACTGTTTGCCCTTAAATGCAAGGTTAATATTCGGTACATATTATAAAAAAGAGGAGTACTCCGTGGGGCGCTCCTCTTTTTATTGCTTTTGGTTTTTCCCGTGGTTATTGGTGTTGTCACCAACAAGTTTTTAGAACAGTAAAGCAATTTACAATACATATTGGCTTGTTAATGATAACGCCAATAAAAGCAAAAAATATTAAATATTTGATTGTCAATATTTTGTAATGTTCATGAGCGTTCGCGGGTGTGAACGTGAACACCTACTGTTCAAAGTTTATACAAAAGAAAAATCGTTTAGTTTAATCAACTTATGCAACCAATCAACATCACCGCCATCCAGCACATCGGCATCCCGGTAACGAATATGGTCGTTTCAGAGGCGTTTTACGGGCGTTTAGGCTTTGTCAATGTAATGCAGGCCGGTTTCGGCGAAGAAGGCTCACGCGGTACCTGTGTGATGATGAAGCGCGGCAGTATGATCATTGAACTATACCAACTACCTGAGCCTGATCTTTCCGAGATCCGCACCCGCAGAAACGGCCATATAGACCACATTGCTTTTGATGTACCCGATATTGATGAGGCTTTTGTTACTATACAACAAGCCGGCTTTAATATCATCGAACCCGAGCCTGTTTTCCTGCAGTTTTGGGCTAACGGGTGCAAATACTTTAACATCACCGGGCCCGATGGCGAACGATTGGAATTTAACCAGGTACTGTAAATAATAGCTAACTTTATAATAGGTTATGCGTTAAACCACTAAACACCTTATGATGAAAAAGCTCGTCCTGTTATGCCTGTCGCTTGTTGTTATTACATCGGCATGCAGTAAAAAATTAAAAACCGATGGTTGCCCTACAGGCCAAATGTGTACCATGATGTTTGCAGCTGTAGGTACGCAGTTTGTTGATCAAAACGGGAACAATGTAGCCGTGAAAGATTTTAAAGTATTTAATACGCGCACCAATAAATATATATCTGTAAAAGGTATAATTGAGGATGGTTCTCAGCCAACGCACTACACTATAGTAACCGATGCCAATAAAAAAGAAGTTTCTACCGAAGGGGATGAGTTAAGGATAATCGCTACAAGTGTAAGTGGCAATAAAGCGATCTCTGTGGTTTACAAGATATCGGGCGGATGTAACTGCCATGTCGAAAAACTATCGGGCCCTGAAAAGATCGTTGTAGAGTAATTTTGAATATTTCGGCAAATTGCTATGTTTGCATAGTAATTTAATGCGATGCAATTTTCCCGCTTAAAATATTTACTGGTATTTATCTGCATATTTTCTATCCTGGAAAGTACAGGCATCTCTGTGGTTTCGCTGCTCAGTAAAAACCACATCAGCCAAAACGATAGTCAGGCCGTAAATGATGATGAAGGCACCACCGAACGTAACGAAACCAGGGAAAACAAACTCAAAGAACTTTGGGCAAACGAATTAGATTTTAAGATCCCCTCTCTATATATCAGTTTAACAAAGGTTGTTTACCCGCATGAGCAGTATAACGCTCATTTAGCCTGGGCAGCCCCGGTGCCCACACCTCCGCCAAACCCAATAGGCTAACTTTCCTCAGTTTATATTAACACCTGTAAACTTTGCAGGTTCTTCTACAAATCAAATTAAACGTATTATATCATGAAAATTCGTGTTCAATATTTATTGTCATTATCTATTGTTTTATCTGCTTTTAGCTTCACCGCAAAGGCACAACAGGTAAGCGATGCGCAAATCAAAACAAACACCACGCCTATCACCAATTCATTAAGTTACATCACACGGCTACAGCCAGTTAGTTATGAGTATAACCGTAGCGACTATAAGCAGCTAAACTTACCCGCAGGCATGCAATTTGGCTTTATTGCCGGCGATGCAAAACAGGTGGTGCCCACGGTTATTACTACGCATAACAATTGGTATAATGCAGGTAAAAACACCCCACGCGCTATAACCACTGCCGAGGTAGATATGCAAAAACTGGTGCCATTACTTGTTGGTGCCATTAAAGAGCAGCAGGCCGAGATAGAAGCACTTAAGCAGGAAGTGCAAAAGCTTAAGCAAACCAGGTAGGTTTTTATAAGCCTGCAAGGCGGGTTAATGCTCCCCTCTTGCAGGCTTTTTATGTATTGGCTGTTGCGTAACAAAAGGCTATTGCGTAATAGATACAAACCAACCAATTATGTATAATAAACTACTTTTAGTATTAGTACTGGCCATCAGTTTATCGGCCTGTAAAAAAAATGGGAAGAAAACAGGCTGCGACGCCAATCAAATATGCACCGAACAATTTGTTTCTCTCGGTGTGGCTTTTACCGATAACCAGGGTAAGCCAACCGTTGTAGATGAGTATTCCTTAAAAAATTTGCGCACAGGTAAACCGGTAACGCGTACATCTATGGGCGCTTATCCTGATGTTGTTGCCGGGTTTATATGGGTAGCTAACGACGGGATAAAAGGCGAATTTTCTTCAGAAGGCGATGACGTTGAAATAACGGCCAAAAGCAAAGCAACAGGCCAGGTTAAAAAGGTTGTTGTAAAAGTTTCGGGTGGGTGTAATTGCCATGTAGCCAAATTGTCGGGGCCGGATACTGTAAAATTCGACTAACAAATTCATACTATCGTTGTTACAATTCAGTTTATAGTAGATAGCTTTATGCGGGCTAAGTATTACCTAAATTGAATTGTAATCAATGAATATTAAAAAACTATTACTCCTGGCCTGCTTTTTTGTAGCTGCCGTATCAGTAAAGGCGCAAAAAGCAACAACTGCTAAATTATACCACGAACCCTACCGCCCGCAGGTGCATTTCTCACCAAAAACAATGTGGGCCAATGACCCAAACGGGATGGTTTATTATAAAGGCATCTACCACTTATTTTTTCAGCACTACCCCAAAGCCACGGTTTGGGGGCCAATGCACTGGGGCCACGCAGTGAGTAAAGACCTGATCCATTGGAAACAGGTGCCCATTGCCCTGTACCCAGATAAACTGGGTTATATATTTAGTGGCAGCGCCGTTGTGGATGAAAACAATACCTCGGGTTTCGGCGCAAAGGGCAAGCCTGCCATGGTAGCCATATTTACCCATCATGATCCGAAAGGGGAAAAGTCGGGTTCCTCTGTATTCCAAAATCAAAGTATTGCCTATAGCCTTGATGAAGGCGCCACCTGGACAAAATACACGGGTAACCCGGTGCTTAAAAATCCAGGTATCAGAGATTTTCGCGACCCTAAAGTGTTTTGGTACGAACCAGGAAAGAAATGGGTAATGAGCCTGGCCACTAAAGACAGGATAACCTTTTACTCATCGCCAAACCTAAAAGAATGGAAAAAAGAAAGCGACTTTGGCCAAATGCTGGGTGCCCATGGTGGTGTTTGGGAATGCCCCGATCTTTTCCCGCTGAAATTAAACGGAAAAGAATACTGGGTTTTACTGGTTAGTATAAACCCCGGGGGGCCAAATAAAGGCTCGGCTACGCAATATTTTGTAGGCCATTTTGATGGTAATAAGTTTACCCCAACCAGCACTCAAACCAAATGGGTAGATTACGGCCCCGATGATTATGCAGGGGTAACCTGGGGCAATACCGGCAAACGTAAAATATTTTTAGGCTGGATGAGTAACTGGCTTTATGCCAATGAAGTGCCAACTGTAAAATGGCGAAACGCCATGACCATACCGCGCGAGCTTTCCTTAAAACTTACCGCGGGCGATATCTGGCTAACATCAACCCCGGTAGAAGAACTGGATAAAATTGCAACTAAAACCATTAAGGTAGATGCCGGATTACTGGCAAAAAACAACAACATCTTTTCGGTAATAAAACAAACGCCGGCGCAGTACACGCTTAAGTTTAATACACAGGCGGCTAAAGATTATTCGGTAATACTCTCTAACGATGCCGGCGAAGTGTTCACCGTTGGCTACGATGCCAAAAACAGCCGCTATTATATCGATCGTACCAAAGCCGGGCAAAATAAATTCAGTAAACAATTTATGCCTAAGGCATACGCGCCAAGGCTGTCAACAGCGCTTACCTCAGATATTGAGCTGGTGGTTGATGTTTCATCCATAGAGTTGTTTGCCGATGGTGGGCTAAGTAACCTTACATCTGTTTTCTTCCCTAAAAAACCTTATACACGCTTAAGTATAGTTAATAATGGCATGGAGATAGAGCATTTGCAGATACAGCCTTTAAAATTTATATGGTAGTTTAATGGGGGACAGGTAAAAATTTATAGTTGAACCTATAATAACCGCCACTAAACTTAAAAGAAATAGCGAAGCCCTGTTTTACAGGATTTCCATTTAAAGTTGCAGGGGTTAATCTAGGAAGCTTTTGTAGCAGACCGATCAAAGTTTGTATTAATACTGCATTAACATTACTGGTGGTGCCATGTAGTTTTGATATATCACCATGAACGTTTACCTCACCCTCCAGTGTAATTTCGTCGGCCAGTATCATAAGATTGGGAGTTCGAAGATAGTCGTACACAAGATGATCAATACGATTGGTAAGCGTTGGGAGTGGGCCCGTGAAATGCGCATCTACAAAAACATTTGTTTTTGTACCGTCACATGGATTATCTGATAACTGAAACTTTTCGGCAGTAATAAAAGGAAAGTTTGACGGCGATATAAGTGCCATCCGCGGTTCATCAGTATATTCAGAAAGCGCCATACCTTTTTGAAACACCCCGTTTTTATAAACTTCGCTCGAAAAGTCAGCATTATCTGAAGCTCTTTTTGATTTCCATTTGCCATCAGGACGACCATTAAGGAGTTTGCCTTGCCAGTATAAAAATCCGAGGTCCGCGCGGTAAATGCCATTGCCGTTAGTTACGGTTTTAATGCCTTTGTTATCCCATTCATCAATAATTTTAATATCCCTGTCATTGGCCTCAAAAGATATTTGTGGTTTCCCATTATCATAATATACATCCCATTTACCGTCAAAAACACCGTTTTTAAAACTACCTTTTGCCTGCAGGTTACCGTTTAAATAATTTATGATAAATGGGCCATCCTTAAGTCCATCAATATTGTATGCTCCCTGGGTAATAATCAGTTTAGGATCGGCATGGCTTACGTCTGTAAATGGCCCGGTGAATATTTTATTTTGAATATCAACATGCGCGTAACGGTAAACCTGGCTGCAGCTATCTTCAATTAAGTTAAATTGTTCGTTAAAGCTTAAGCGGGTACTGTCGCCTTTTATAAAATCAAAGCGGATATGTCTTTCGGCACGCTCCTGTGCTGATGCGGAATAACAGCAAATGGCTGCAATAAAGGTAATTAGGTATAGTTTCATGGATAAGGTTACGGTGCTGTTAAAATACATTTTTTTAACAATTAAAAGCAGTGCTCAAATATTGTTAAAAAGGCTTACTCCAGCACAACCGTTTTGTTCTTATAAACAAACACCCTGTCGTCAAAAACCAGTTTAAGGGCTTTGGCTAAAACGGCGGTTTCTATTTCCTTGCCTGCTTTTACCATATCCTGCACATTTAATGAGTGGTTAGCGGGGATTATTTGCTGCGCGATGATGGGGCCTTCGTCCAGTTCGTCGGTAACATAATGGGCGGTGGCGCCTATCAGTTTTACGCCGCGTTCGTAGGCCTGGCGATAGGGGCTGGCACCCGCAAATGCCGGTAAAAACGAGTGGTGGATATTGATGATCTGCATCGGGAAACGGCTCACAAAATCGTGCGACAGAATGCGCATAAATTTGGCCAGAACCAGGTAATCGTACCCGTATTTTTTGATGGTATTGATCAGGTTTTGTTCAAACAAATTTTTATCATTTGTGGCGGGTAAATGGTAAAAAGGGACGTCAAAACGGCGGCAAATGTCTTGTAATGTATCATGATTGCCAATTACGCATTGTACGCTGGCTCCCAGCGTTTTAAAATAATTACGTACCAGTATGTCGGCCAGGCAATGATATTCTTTGGTTACCAGTACAATTATCTTTTTTTCGGGAACAGGGTTTATTTTAATAAGCGCGCCGGTTGGTAAAATTTCGCGCAGGCTTTTTTCAAGTCCCTCTGCACCACCGGTTTTATCTACCTCAAGGCGCATAAAAAATAGGTTGGCGGTATTGTCTACATGCTCATGCATGCTAATAATGTTGAACTCTTTTTGGGCCAATAGGCCCGATATGGCTGCAACCAGGCCTACACGGTCGGCGCATTGTATAACAATGATCATTCTTTAGCTGATAAATACGATCTCAAAGCTATCATTATTGACAAAATAACATAGCCGAAAAAACATCAAAAATGTTGAAAACTTTTTGGTGGTAAAAAGTGTCATAAAGTGGTAAAAGTAATCTACTTTTACATTACAAATATTGTTGACCGTAAAGAATGTCCTATTTAACCGGAGAATTTAATTGTAAACTGGATGCCAAAGGGCGGATGATGATCCCTTCGGACCTTAAGAAACAGCTTCCAGAAGCTGAGAAAGAGGGTCTTGTGATCAATCGTGGCCTTGAGAACTATCTAGTAATTTACACTAAACGGGAATGGGACAAAAAGCTTGACGAACTAAGCAAACTTAACGAATACGATAGAAAAGCAATACAGTTTGTAAGGTATTTTACCGCAGGCGCAACAAATTTGCAACCCGACGGCACCGGAAGGGTTAACCTGCCAAAGAATTTACTGGATTATGCAGGCATCACCAACGAGGTTGTTTTAACCTGTATGCTTAATAAAGTTGAGGTTTGGGATAAAAAAGCGCACGAGAAAATGATAAGCAACGAGCCTGAAAACTTTGCGGCATTAGCCGAGGAAGTAATGGCTAACAAGGGAAGGGGGCGCGATGAGTAATTACCACACCCCTGTTATGCTGGCCGAGTGCATAGAGGCTTTAAATATTAAGCCAAACGGTACTTATGTTGATGTAACCTTTGGCGGCGGCGGCCACTCGCGCGAGATCATGAAACACCTGGGCGACGGCGGCCAGCTGCTTGCTTTTGACCAGGATGCCGATGCGCAGCAAAATGTGATAGATGATGACAGGTTTACCTTTATTGATCAAAACTTCAGGTACCTGAAAAATTTCACCCGTTTGCATGATGCTATCCCTGTTGATGGGATCCTGGCAGATCTGGGGGTGTCATCATACCAGTTTGACCAGGCCGAGCGTGGGTTTTCAATCCGGTTTGATGCCGAGCTGGATATGCGCATGAACCAGGCATCAGACCTGAGCGCTAAAGAAGTGGTAAATAACTACAGCGAGGCCGACCTGCACCGCATTTTTGGTATGTACGGCGAGGTACAAAACGCAAAATCGCTGGCTAAAACAATTGCGACCGCAAGGCTTAACGGCCCTATAGTTACCGTGGCCGACCTGAAGAACGCGATAAGTAACATCACCCCGCGGGGTAAAGAAAATAAATACCTGGCGCAGGTTTTCCAGGCGCTAAGGATAGAGGTGAACCAGGAATTGGAAGCGTTAAAAGATTTTTTAATGCAATCGGCAGAGGTGTTGGCACCTGGTGGCCGGCTGGTGGTAATGTCATACCATTCGCTGGAGGACAGGCTGGTGAAAAACTTCATTGCCAAAGGCAAATTCAGCGGCGAGGTAGAGAAGGACCTGTATGGTAATAACAACCGTCCGTTTGATGCGGTTAGCCGTGGTGCTATTATAGCCAGCGACGAAGAGATAGGAATAAATAACAGGGCACGTAGTGCTAAATTAAGAATAGCTGTAAAAAAATGACCAATCGTTTACGTACAGAAATTCAGGAGGAAGAATTAGAAGAGCAAAAGCTTATTGTGGAAGAGAAGCCTAAAAAAAAGGACCTCCCCGATAACTTTTTCACGCAATTCTTAAGAAATGGGGTCATCACTACTGATGATGCTACCAGTGCTTTGCCTTTTATTTTTTACGTAGCTTTTTTAGGGATGTTGTATATAGGTAACAGGCACCTGTCTGAAAACAACATACGTGATATTGATAAAATAAGTAAAGAGGTTAAGGAACTAAGCTGGGAATATAAGAGCAGTAAAGCCGACCTGGCCTTTAAAAGTACACTCACCGAGGTTGCCAAGCGCGCAGATACATTGGGTATTAAAGAGCCAAACCAGCCACCACAAAAAATAACTGTAAAGGAGGACATACAGGAATGAGCATCAGAACCAACATACTTGTAAGGGTTTACCTGGCGTTTGGGTTGATCCTGCTTTTTGCCGGGGCGGTGATATTTCAGCTCTGCCGGGTTCAGTTTGTGCAGGGTAAAAAATGGCAGGCCATGTCAAGGGTGCAATCAACCCGTTACAAAAATATAGAAGCCGCCAGGGGTAACATCTTTGCAGTAGATGGTAGCCTGCTGGCTACATCGGTACCCGAATATGAGCTGCATATGGATATGCTGGCCGGAGGTATTGAAAATGATAAGGTATTTAATGAAAAGATAGACTCGCTTTCTATGAAATTGTCGAGCTATTTTGGTGATAAATCGGCACGCGAATATTCAAGGCTTTTTCGCGATGCGCGTAAGGATAGCTCCCGGTACGCATTGGTTAGGCGCAAGGTTACTTATCATCAGCTAAAAGATATCCGCAAATTCCCCATATTTAATATGGGCAAATACAAGGGCGGTTTAATTGTAATACAGCAGAATAAGCGGATCATGCCGTTCCGCTTTTTAGCAGAGCGTACCATTGGATATAAAAACGAGAACGTAAAAAATGGCGTAGGCCTTGAAGGGGCATACGCCAACTACATAAACGGCGAAAATGGTAAACGCATGGAACGCCGTATGGCGGGTGGCGTTTGGATGCCAATTAATGATGAGGATGAAATTGCGCCAAAAGAAGGTGCGGATATCATATCAACCATTGATGTGAATATGCAGGACCTGGTGCAAAGCGCGCTGGAAAAGCAATTGATATATACCAAGGCCGACCATGGCACAGCTATTTTAATGGAAGTAGCTACAGGCGAGGTAAGGGCTGTGGCTAATTACTCGCGTATGCCCGATGGTTCTTTTAAAGAGAAATTTAACTATGCTATTGCGGGTAACCAGGACCCGGGTTCAACCTTTAAACTGGCCTCCTACATGGCCTTGCTGGAAGATCATAAAGTAGATACCAACACAATGGTGAATACCGGCGAATACCCTATCCCGGGCCACACTATCAAAGACTCGCACGGAAGTATTGGCCGTGTAACTGTTAAAAAGGCGTTCGAAAAATCATCAAACGCCGCGGTTGCTTACCTGGTAAACACCAGCTATAAAAATGATCAGTCGAAATTTACCGATCATTTATATGACTGGCACTTGAATGAAAAAATGCAGCTGCAGATACCGGGCGAAGCACAACCTGTAGTAAAGAACCCAAACAACCGTAGCTGGAACAAAAACATGACCCTGCCCCAAATGGCATATGGTTACGAGATGCAGCTAACCCCATTAAAAATGTTAGCCTTTTATAATGCTGTTGCAAATAATGGCAAGTTGGTTACGCCGGTTTTTGTAAAAGAGATAAGAAGGTTAGGCAACACGGTAGAGCGTTTTCAAACCCGTACGGTAAATGAAAAAATATGCTCTGATGTAACGCTGAAAAAGATGCAGGAAATGCTGGAAGGTGTTGTTACCGAAGGCAGCGGCAGGGAATATGTTTACAACCCTTTATATAAAATAGCTGGTAAAACCGGTACCGCGCAAGTTGCTGATGCTAATAAAGGTTATAAAGCCAAAAAACAATACCAGGCTTCTTTTTGCGGGTATTTCCCGGCCGATCATCCAAAGTATTCATTAATAGTGGTTATCAACGACCCTAAGAATGGTTACTACGCAGCATCGGTTTCGGGCCCTGCTTTCAGAGAAATTGCCGACAGGATATACGCCGGCGATATGGAACTGAACCAAACCCCTGCGCATTTAATAGGTAACACTACGCTGCCCAAGTATAAACAGGGTAACCTGAAGGCATTAAAGAAAGTGTACAATAACCTGGGCATAAAACCACTATATGCATCGGCTACGCCAACGGGTGTTGATACCAGCAGCGGTATAGCATCCGAGGATAATAAGTATAAAACAGGCACAGTGCCAAACGTTACCGGCATGGGCTTAAGTGATGCGCTTTACGCCCTGGGTAATGCTGGCTATAAAGTATCGGTAAAGGGCAGCGGCTCGGTAAGTACACAATCGGTAACCGGGGGCAGTGTTATACCAAAAGGTTCAAAAATAATAATAGAACTGCAATGAGATATTTGAGCGACATATTAGAGGGGGTGGCATTTACCGAATTACAGGGAAGTGCCGATGTAGAGATATCTGCAATTGTTTTCGATTCGCGCCACGTGGTGCCGGGCTGCATGTTTGTGGCCGTAAAAGGCACCGCTGTTGATGGGCACGATTATATTGACCAGGCTGTAAAAGATGGCGCCATTGCGGTTATCTGCGAGGAATTGCCGGCACATACCGCTAAAGAGGTAGATTTTTTAATGGTGGCCGATTCAGCCAAAGCTTTAGGCACTATCGCTGCTAATTTTTATGAGAACCCGTCATCAAACCTTAAGCTGGTTGGCGTTACCGGTACGAATGGTAAAACAACCATAGCTACGCTGCTTTATAAGCTGTTTAGGGATATGGGGTATAAATGCGGGTTGCTTTCAACGGTAGAGAACCAGGTGAATGGCCGCGTTATTCCATCAACGCACACCACGCCAGATCCGGTTGCTTTGAACAAGTTGTTGAGCGACATGGTTGACGAGGGCTGCGATTATTGCTTTATGGAAGTAAGCTCGCACGCTATAGCACAGCACCGTATTGAAGGGCTGAAGTTTTCGGGAGGGATCTTCTCGAATTTAACGCACGATCATTTAGATTATCATAAAACATTTGATAGCTATCTGAAGGCTAAAAAGGCATTTTTTGATACGTTGCCAAAAAGCGCGTTCGCCCTTACCAACAGCGACGATAAAAATGGGAATGTGATGCTGCAAAATACATCGGCACACAAAAAAACCTATGGTTTAAAAAGCATGGCCGATTACAAGGCCCGTATTATTGAGAACCAGTTCGGCGGCCTGCTGCTAAATATTGATGGGGAAGAGGTTTGGTTTAAACTGGTAGGCACATTTAACGCGTATAATCTTTTGGCTGTGTATTCGGCGGCATTGCTGTTAGAGCAGGACAAGTCAAAGGTATTGGTAAGCTTAAGCAAGCTAACCGGCGCCGAAGGCAGGTTTGAGTACATCGTATCACCAAATAAGGTGATAGGTATTGTTGATTACGCCCACACGCCCGATGCTGTGCAAAATGTACTGAGCACTATTCATGATATCCGAAAAGGTAGCGAGAAGGTAATAACTGTAATTGGTTGCGGTGGCGACAGGGATAAAACCAAGCGCCCTATTATGGCAAAGGTTGCTACCGAATGGAGCGATAAGGTGATCCTGACATCAGACAACCCCCGTACCGAAGACCCAGCCCAGATCATCAAAGATATGGAAGAGGGTATAGACCCTGCGTTTAAACGCCACACCGTAAGCATTGCCGACAGGCGCGAGGCTATTAAAACAGCCTGCATGTTTGCGCAACCGGGCGATATTATATTGCTTGCCGGTAAAGGCCACGAAAAATATCAGGAGATAAATGGCGTGAAAAACCATTTTGATGATATGGAAGAGTTATTGGAACAATTTAAACAAATGAACTAAACAGATGTGCAGATGCGTGGATATGCAGATGTGCAAATGGAAGAAAAGAATAACGTACTAATAATTAAATAATAAAAAAATAATCTGCACATCTGCACACCTGCATATCTGCACATTAAAGCAAAGCGTATGCTATATTACCTGTTTAGCTATTTAAGTAAAAATTACAGTATCCCGGGGATAGGTGTATTCCAGTACATCACGTTCCGGATGGCTATGGCGGTAATTGTATCGTTATTGGTAACAACTGTTTACGGCCGCAGGCTTATTGATTACCTGCGCTTTAAACAGGTTGGCGAAACCGTACGTAACCTGGGTCTGGAAGGGCAGATGCAGAAATCGGGTACGCCTACCATGGGTGGTATCATCATTATTTTGGGCATCCTTATCCCTACGCTTTTATTTGCCAAACTTGATAATATCTACATCATCATGATGCTGGTTACCACTATTTGGCTGGGCTTAATTGGTTTTCTGGATGATTATATCAAAGTATTTAAAAAGAATAAAGAAGGACTTGCCGGTAAGTTTAAAATAACCGGGCAGGTTGGTTTAGCGCTCATCATCGGGTGGACGATGTACTTCCATACCAACATTACCATAAGGCAGGAAGTTAAGCTGCCGGTTAAATATGATGTGCCTGTTGATTTTCATATGCGCGGCGATAAACCTGTTTATACGCAGGATGTAAAATCGACCAAAACCACCATGCCGTTCTATAAAAACAACGAGTTTGATTACGCCAAGGTATTAAAGTTTTTAGGCCCCGGATATGAGCATTATGCTTTGCTGGTATTTATGGTTTTTGTTATCGTTATCATCACCTCGGTATCAAACGGTGCAAATATTACCGATGGTATTGACGGGCTGGCAACGGGCACTTCCGCAATTATCGGCTTAACGCTGGCTATACTGGCATACGTATCAGGTAACACCATGATAGCCGACTACCTGAATATTATGTACATCCCTAACTCGGGCGAACTGGTAATTTTTGCCGGTGCCTTTGTGGGTGCATGCGTGGGCTTTTTGTGGTACAACTCTTACCCGGCGCAGGTATTTATGGGCGATACGGGTAGTTTAGCCATAGGCGGTATTATAGCGGTGTTTGCTATCATCATCCGTAAGGAATTGCTGGTGCCTGTGTTGTGCGGTGTGTTTTTGGTAGAAAACCTGTCGGTAATTATGCAGGTGGGCTGGTTTAAATTCACCAAGCGTAAGTATGGCGAAGGCCGCAGGATCTTCCTGATGGCGCCGCTGCATCATCATTATCAAAAGAAAGGTTTTCATGAATCCAAGATCGTAACCCGGTTCTGGATTATCTGCATCTTCCTGGCGATAATAACAGTGATAACACTGAAACTGAGATAGAAAAGAGAATCAGGAAATTAAGATATAAGAATCAAGAAAAGAGATTAAGTGAATAACAATACAAACATATCAACCAAAAGGCTTGCCATACTTGGCGCCGGCGAAAGCGGTGTTGGGGCGGCATACCTGGCCCAGCAAAAGGGGTATGATGTGTTCGTGTCTGACTTTGGGCCGGTTGCCGATCATTACAAACAGCAGTTGAAAGACTGGAACATAAACTTTGAAGAGAACGGCCATACCGAAGAAGAAATATTAAAAGCTGCCGAGGTAGTTAAAAGCCCGGGCATACCTGATAAGGCCCCGATAGTGAAAAAGCTGGTAGAGAACAACATTCCGGTAATATCCGAGATTGAGTTTGCAGGCCGCTATACCGATGCTAAAATGATATGCATAACAGGCTCTAACGGTAAAACAACTACCGCCAGCCTTACCTATCATATCCTGAAGAACGGGGGGCTAAATGTAGGCCTTGCCGGTAACATTGGTAAAAGCTTTGCCTACCAGGTAGCTACCGAAAAGTTTGAATACTACGTGCTGGAGATAAGCAGCTTTATGCTGGATAGCATGTACAAATTCAGGGCGGATATAGCGGTGTTATTGAACATCACGCCAGATCACCTTGACCGTTACGAATACAAGCTGGAAAATTATGCGGCATCCAAATTCAGGATAACGCAGAACCAAACCGGCACCGACCATTTTATTTATTGCGCGGATGATACCGAAACGATAAAGGTAATGGAAGGAAAACAGATAGCGGCGCAACAGCTGCCATTTTCAATACAAAAGAAGATTGACGAGGGTGCATACCTCGATCAGGATAACCTAATTATAAACGTACACCAACAACATTTTCAAATGTCAATAAACGAACTGGCCCTGCAGGGAAAGCACAACATCTACAATTCTATGGCTTCGGGTATCGTAGCCAAAGTGCTTGAGTTACGCAACGAAACGATGCGGGAGAGTATGGGCAACTTCCGGAATATTGAACACAGGCTGGAGTCGGTGGGTAAAATATCGGGCATCAGCTTCATCAACGATTCAAAGGCTACCAATGTAAACTCTACCTGGTACGCGCTGGAGAGCATGACAACTGATGTTGTTTTGATATTAGGCGGTGTTGACAAGGGTAATGATTATAGTATGCTTAAGCAATTGGTTAAGCAAAAGGTAAAGGCCATAGTTTGTTTAGGTAAAGATAACAAGCGCATCCATGATGCTTTTGAGGACGATGTAGAAGTGATCGTGAACACTTCATCAGCCGCAGAAGCAGCACAGGTTGCCTATCACCTGGCCGAAAAAGGAGATACAGTATTGTTATCACCAGCTTGTGCGAGTTTCGATCTGTTCAAGAATTATGAAGATAGAGGAAAACAGTTTAAAGACGCGGTGAAAGAATTGTAAAAAAGAGTCAAGAATTAAGAGTCAAGAATCAAGAAAGAATCGGTGAAATCACAATAAAATCGGTGTAATCACAAAAAATAATATGAATCAAATACTCAGTAACGTAAAAGGGGATCGCTGGATATGGCTTATCGTCATCCTGCTGTCTGTGCTGTCATTACTTGCTGTATATAGCTCAACGGGTACGCTTGCCTATAAACAGGGTAAAGCGGCAGAGTTAATATTAATGAAGCACCTGTTCATGATAGTGGGCGGTATTGCGCTGATGTATTTTTCGCACCTGTTAGATTACCGGTACTATGCCGGCATCTCCAAAATATTAATGGTGGTAACCATCCCATTATTATTATACACCTTGCTTTTTGGTAGCCATATTAACGAGGCCAGCCGCTGGATAGCCATCCCGGGGACAGGGTTAACCTTCCAAACGTCCGATTTGGCAAAGCTGGCGCTGATCACTTACCTGGCACGTACCCTATCGCGCAAGCAGGAAAATATAAAAGATGTAAAAAACTCTTTTATTCCAATAATGGGCTCGGTTTGTGTGGTGTTTGCATTAATAGCCTGGGCTAACCTTTCAACCGCTTTAATGCTATTTGGTGTAAGTATTTTGTTGTTGATTATGGGCCGCATAAGTGTTAAACAAATAGCGGTGGTTTGCGTTGCAGGTGTAGTGTTATTGGCAGGTATTATGTTGTTAGGCCCGCGCCGCCACATGTACCTAACACGTATAAATACGTTTATGCACCCTGAGAAAGCCGACCCGGATAAATCCTTCCAGGCCGACCACTCAAAAATAGCCATAGCAACAGGCGGTTTTTTTGGCAAGGGGCCGGGCAACAGTACCGAACGTAACATATTGCCTCACCCATATTCGGATTTTGTTTACTCAACTATTATAGAAGAGTACGGCTTGTTTGGAGGAGTGATACTGATGGGGATTTACCTGTTTTTGTTATACCGGTGTATAAAAATTGTAACCAAAGCGCCCAAGGCCTTTGGGGCGCTGCTGGCCGCAGGATTAAGCTTTAGCCTAACCATACAGGCCTTTGCTAATATGGCAGTAGCAGTAGGGTTGGGGCCGGTAACAGGCGTGCCTTTACCACTGGTAAGTATGGGTGGTACATCTATATTATTTACAAGTGTGGCGTTTGGTATTATACTATCGGTTAGCCGCGATATTGACGAGCCGAAAAAAGTTGTAGTAGGTGAAATAAGTGTAGCGAATTAGAAGCGAGAGTTAAGACGTAATAATCAAGACATAAGAATTAGAATAGTATAAAAATGGCAAAAAGGATCATCATAAGCGGCGGCGGTACAGGAGGGCATATCTTCCCGGCTATTGCTATTGCCAATGCTTTGAAAAAGCTTGATCCGGATACCGAGATATTGTTTGTTGGCGCCAGCGGACGCATGGAAATGGAAAAGGTCCCGGCTGCAGGTTATAAAATAATAGGGCTGGATATACAAGGCATCCAGCGTAAATCTATCTGGAAGAACGTGATGTTCCCGGTTAAGTTGCTGAACAGTGTACGCAGGGCCATTAAAATTATAAAGGATTTTAAGCCCGATGCCGCAGTTGGTGTAGGTGGATATGCTTCGGGGCCGTTGTTATATGCAGCATCGTTAAGGGGGATACCGACACTGATACAGGAGCAAAACTCTTATGCAGGTATCACAAATAAATGGCTGGGAGCAAAGGCAAAAAAGATCTGTGTAGCGTTTGACGGGATGGAGAAATTCTTTCCGTTCGATAAGATCATCAAAACCGGCAACCCTATCCGTAAAGATTCGGTGAATATTGCCGGCAAGCACATGCAGGCGCTGGAGTTGTATAAGCTTTCATCGTTCAAAAAAACTGTGCTGATAACCGGAGGAAGCCTTGGCGCGCGTACTTTAAACAATAGCATACTGGCAGGTATTGAAAAATTGGTAGCCGCCGATGTGCAGGTAATATGGCAAACGGGTAAGTTCTATTATAAAACAATAATAGATCAATTAGGTACTAACCGCCACCCGGATGTTTGCGTGGTAGAGTTTTTAAACCGTATGGACCTGGCTTACGCCGCTGCCGATGTGATCATATCAAGAGCGGGAGCAGGTACTATAGCTGAACTTTGTGTAATAAAAAAACCGGTTATCCTGGTGCCATCACCAAACGTGGCCGAAGATCATCAAACCAAAAATGCGCTGGCGCTTGTACAAGAGAACGCCGCCATATTTGTGGCCGATAGAGACGCCGAAGCAAAGCTGGTAGATAAAGTGCTGGCACTTTTAACTGATAATGATTTACAAAAAACATTAAGCAATAACATTGGCAAACTGGCCCTGCCCGATGCTGATGACGTTATTGCGAAAGAGGTTATCCAAATAACAAACAACAATTAGATGGCTAATCCTCCCGGTTACTGGGAGGATAGCCTTTTTTGAAACAGAAAATGGAACTAAACAACATAAAGAGAGTTTACCTGATAGGCATAGGCGGCATAGGCATGAGTGGCCTTGCGCGCTATTTCCATCATTTAGGCTGTGTTGTTTGCGGTTACGATAAAACCCATACACCACTAACCGATGACCTGCATAACGAAGGCATCTGCGTGGTGTTTGAGGACAGGCAGGACTGGATCCCGATGAGCTTTCAGAATAACGACGAGGGTACACTGATCATTTATACCCCTGCTATCCCGAAAGATTCAGAGATCCTGAACTATTTCCGCCGTAAGGGTTTTGACCTGTACAAACGTTCGCAGGTATTGGGTATCATCAGCAAAAGCATGTACACCATTGCGGTAGCCGGTACACATGGTAAAACCACCACATCGTGTATGATAGCGCATATCCTGAAAGATTCGGGTAACAACTGTTCTGCATTTTTGGGTGGCATTTCATCCAACTACCAAACCAATGTGCTTTACGGCGATAACAACATTATGGTGGTTGAGGCTGATGAGTACGACCGTTCGTTTTTAACCTTACACCCGGATATCGCCATCATTACATCTATGGATGCCGATCACCTGGATATTTACGGCGATCACTCGCACCTGGAGGAGTCGTTCAAGCTTTTTGCTTCGCAGCTAAAACAGGGCGGTACACTTATTTACCATAAAGGCCTGCCATTGGGCGAGGGCCTTACCTATGCCATGAACCAGCAGGCGCAAGCTATGGCAACCAATGTGCGCATAGAAGAAGGTAACTTCTATTTTGATTTTAACGATGGCAAAATCAGTATCCCCAATATAAAAATGGGTATAGCGGGTTTGCATAATATAGAGAATGCTGTGGCTGCTATTGAGGCTGCCTTGCACGTGGAGGTATCTGCCGACGCTATACACGAGGCGCTGGGCTCTTTTAAAGGGGTTAAACGCAGGTTCGAGTACATTGTAAAGAACGACAACCATATCTATATTGATGACTATGCGCATCACCCCGAAGAGTTAAGGGCCGCTATAACATCGGTGAAAAGGTTGTATCCTGCTAAAAAGCTGACGGTTATTTTTCAGCCGCATTTGTTTACCCGCACCCGCGATTTTGCCGATGGCTTTGCCGGGGTGCTTGATATGGCCGACGAGTTACTGATGCTTGACATCTACCCCGCGCGCGAATTGCCGATTGAAGGTGTGGACAGCGAGATGATTCTTGGGAAAATGCAACTGGCCAACAAACGCAAATGCAGTAAACCGGAAATTATTGAAATAGTACAGAACGAAAAACCCGAGCTGCTTTTAACCGTAGGCGCGGGTGATATAGATACCTTGGTTTTACCCTTAAAACAAGTGTTGCAAAATGTTTAAGAAACGCATATGGAAACCGCTGCTTATTGGCTTTGGCTGGCTTGTTAGCCTTACCGGCCTGGTGGTACTTATGAGTTTCATTGAGGTGAAAAAGGCCGAGTTGGTTTGTAAAAAGGTTAATGTTTTTATACCCGGCAACCAGTATTTTATAGACAGGCAGGAGGTTGATAATATCCTGCAAACAACCAGCCATACGCTGATAGGCCGCCGGATTGAAAATATTGATATCCACGCGCTCGAAAACAAACTGAAGATAAACCCCTTTGTTGAGTTTGCAACGGTATATATGGATATGGACGGAACATTGCAGGTTGAGGTAAGCCAGCGCCAGCCTATCCTGCGCATCATGAACCGGTTCGATCAGGATTTTTACGTGGATGAACACGGCTTGAAGATGCCGCTATCGCAAAACTTTACAGCACGGGTGCTGGCAGTTAATGGTTATATAGATGAGCTTTTTGCCAACAAGGTCGACTCGTTACACACGGCTTTGGCAAAAGATATCTTTAAAACGGCCGATTTTATCCGGAAGGATTCGCTTTGGGATGCGCAGATAGCACAACTGTACATTAACCAGGATCATGAGATAGAGCTGGTGCCACGGGTAGGTAACCAGCGCATATTGCTGGGCAATGCCGATTCGCTGGCAACAAAGTTTAGCAACTTAAAAATATTTTATAAGCAGGCATTGCCTTTGGTTGGGTGGGATGCTTATAAACTGATCAACATTAAATATATGAACCAGGTAGTAGGGGTTAGGAACGAAACCCTGCTTGATTCCATCAAACACCGTAAGCAATTTATGGCCGATTCAATAAAACGCGCGGAGATTAAACAGGACACGGCTAAGACAGATAATATGCCGGTATTAGAAGACACAAAAGAGAAGACATCTATTAAAAACTAAGTATATGGACAAAAGTTCAACACAAGAAAAGAGTTCGCCAATTGTAGTAGGCCTTGATATTGGAACCACTAAAATTTGCGCGATAGTTGGCCGCAGAAGCAAAAACGGCAAAATAGAGGTATTGGGTATAGGTAAAGCCGAATCGGCAGGGGTTACGCGCGGTATGGTATCAAATATTGATAAAACCGTACAGGGCATTACAGCGGCGGTTGATATTGCGGGTACGCAGTCAAACGTCGAGATCAGGATAGTGAATGTAGGGATAGCCGGTCAGCATATAAAAAGCCTGCAGCATCGTGGCTTAATTACCCGTAAGGATCTGAGCTCTGAAATAAGCCGCAAGGATATTGATAAGCTGGTTGAGGATATGTACAACCTGGTGATGCCTCCGGGCGAGGAGATCATCCACGTATTACCACAGGAGTTTACGGTTGATAACGAGCCGGGCGTAAAAGACCCTATCGGTATGGCGGGCGTACGTTTAGAAGCTAATTTCCACATCATATCCGGCCAGGTAACCGCTATCAAAAACATTGTAAAATGCGTTAACAAAGCCCAGCTGGAAAGCCAGGAGCTTATACTGGAACCTTTGGCTTCATCGGAATCTGTGTTGAGCGACGAGGAAAAAGAAGCCGGTGTAGTTTTAGTAGATATAGGTGGTGGTACAACAGATGTGGCCATATTCCACGAAGGTATTATTCGCCATACAGCGGTTATCCCGTTTGGTGGTAACAGCGTAACCGAGGATATCCGCGAGGGCTGCTCAGTAATGCGCAACATTGCAGAGCAACTAAAGGTAAGGTTCGGATCGGCCCTGGCCGAAGAGAACAAAGAGAACGAGATAGTTTGTGTGCCGGGCTTGCGTGGCCGCGAACCAAAAGAGATCTCGGTTAAAAACCTGGCGTTTGTGATACAGGCCCGTATGGAAGAAATTGTAGAACACGTGTACTACGAGATCAAATCATCAGGCTACGAAAAGAAACTGATAGCGGGTATTGTGGTAACCGGTGGTGGCGCGCAGTTAAAGCACCTAACCCAGTTAATAGAATACGTAACCGGTTTAGATTGCCGCGTGGGGTACCCTAACGAGCATTTGGCCAAAAACGAGTTTTTACCGAAAAATATATACGAAGACCTGCAAAGCCCAACATTTGCAACAGGTATAGGCTTGTTGATAAAGGGTATCCAGAAAATGGAGTATAACGATGTTGTACAAACACCTGCGGCTGCAGTTAAGGCAGAAAAAGTAAAATATACCGACGACCGTAAGTTTGGTTTATTAGGTAAAATACTGGAATCGGGGAAGAAATTTATTAAGGATGACATCAAAGATGAGGACTTTTTGAAATAAGTGATTGGTTGATTAAATGAATAGTGAGTGGTTTGTTTACTTACAACTATTCACCATTTATCCACATCCGTAAACTTTTCCACATTGTACACATTTGTGGAAAAACCTTGTGGAAAAAGAGTTAATATTACATTAAGAAAATCTATCTATTCATCAGAATACATATAGCTGAAAATAAGGATTATGCAGTTTGAGATGTTAAAGGAAAAATCGTCTATCATCAAAGTAATTGGTGTTGGCGGTGGCGGCGGTAACGCAGTAAACCATATGTACAGGCAAGGGATCACCGGTGTTGATTTCATTATTTGTAACACCGATGCACAGGCGCTTGAGTTAAGCCCTATCCCCAACAAAGTACAGTTAGGCGCAAGCTTAACCGAAGGTATGGGTGCAGGCTCTATCCCCGAGGTAGGTAAAAACTCGGCGATAGAGAATATTGACGATATTAAGCAAATGCTTGGTTCAAACACCAAAATGCTGTTCATTACAGCAGGTATGGGTGGTGGTACCGGTACAGGCGCAAGCCCTATTATTGCCAAAGCCGCGCGCGAACTGGATATCCTTACTGTAGGTATTATTACAACCCCTTTCTCATTTGAAGGCAAACGCCGTAAAATGCAGGCCGATGCCGGTATGGAAGAGTTGAAAAAATATGTAGATTCTTTCCTGGTGATCTCAAACGACAGGTTACGCCAGATTTTTGGCAACCTAACCATGAGCTCGGCTTTTGGCCAGGCCGATGATATTTTAACCACAGCTGCTAAAGGCATTGCCGAGATTATTACACTGCCGGGTTATATAAACGTCGACTTTAAAGATGTGCGCACGGTAATGAAAGACAGTGGCGTATCTATCATGGGTAGCAGCACTGCCGAAGGCGAAAATCGCGCTTTAAGGGCGGTGGAGGGTGCCTTGTCATCCCCCTTGTTAAAAGATAATGAAATTGAAGGTGCACGTTACATACTGCTGAATATCAGTTCGGGCCTTAAAGAGGTTACGATGGATGAAGTAAGCATCATTACCGATTATATACAGGAAGAAGCCGGTTTGGCTGCCGACCTGATATGGGGTAATTGCGTTGACGAAAACCTGGGCGAAAAACTGTCGGTTACTATAATTGCTACAGGTTTCCAAACCAAGGACGAGCGCGAAAAAGAAAACAGCAACAAAAAAGTGGTATCAATGCTTGTGCCCGATAACGAGCCATTGGTAAAACCGGTAAACGAATTTATTACCCCGGTTAAAGCTGATGCCGAAATGGATGCCAGCCCATACATGAAACTGAAGGATGAGCCAAAACAAACCGGTTTATTTGACCTGTTTGCCCGTGCCGAAGAACAGGATGCGGCTGATAATAACATTATCAAATACGACCTGAACGAAGAAGCCCCTTCAGCAGAAGAGAACGAACCTTCTGAATTTACTTTTAAGGTTACCGAAACGGTGATGAACTTTGAACCGGCTGTTGCCGAAGTAAAAGCACCCGAGCCAGAGCCTGAACCGGAAGCTGTTAATGCCGACGAGAACAAAACAGACGAATCAATAGAAGAACAACTGCGTAAATCGCGCGAGCGCATTATGCGTTTAAAAGACCTGAGCATGAAGCTTCGCAACGGCAACATCCAGGAACTGGAGAATATCCCTGCTTATAAACGTAAAGAAATTGCCCTGCAACAGACCCCCGCGTCTGACGAAAGCCAGGTGTCGAGGTTCTCTTTATTGCCTGATAGTGACGGCAAAACGGAGATCAGGAACAACAATTCTTTTTTACACGATAACGTTGACTAATTGATCTAAACCCAAATACGAGCCCCTCGCAACAATGCAGGGGCTTTTTTGTTATAAGTATATCATAATTGATAAGTTTAGGTGCCTGCTTTTGTTAAGGGGTTATATTTGCATAACATTATACTAAGAAATACATTTTGGATCTGTTTGATAAGATAAACAAAAATATGGGCGGCCCGATAGGGCAGCACCAAAAGTGGTCGCACGGCTATTTTTCCTTTCCGCATCTGGAAGGCGAGATACATCCGCATATGCTATTTAAAGGGAAAAGCCATTTGGTTTGGAGCCTTAATAATTATCTTGGCCTGGCCAATCATCCCGAAGTGCGCGAGGCCGACGCGCAAGCCGCTGCTGATTATGGTATGGCCTACCCAATGGGCGCAAGGATGATGTCTGGCAATACCAAACACCACGAAGAACTGGAAGACAGCCTTGCCGGATTTGTGGGCAAAGAGGCCGCTTTCCTGCTTAATTATGGTTACCAGGGGATGGTATCGATCATCGACGCGCTGGTTGACCGTAACGATGTAATTATTTACGATGCCGAATCGCATGCATGCATTGTTGATGGGGTACGCCTGCATATGGGCAAACGTTTTGTATACAAGCATAACGATATAGAAAGCTTTGAAAAGCAATTAGAACGCGCCCAGCGCATGGTTGAGCAAACCGGTGGCGGTATATTGGTGATAACCGAAGGTGTTTTTGGCATGTCGGGCGCCCAGGGCAAACTAAAAGAAATTATAGACCTTAAGGGTAAATACAAATTCCGCCTGCTGGTTGATGATGCGCATGGCTTTGGTACCATGGGGCTTAAAGGCTCGGGCACGCACGAGGCGCAGGATTGCGTAGACGGCGTTGACCTTTACTTTGGCACCTTTGCTAAATCAATGGCAGGTATAGGGGCTTTTATTGCTGCCGATATAGAAATTATTAATTACTTGCGATATAATATGCGTTCGCAAACATTTGCCAAGGCATTGCCTATGCCTATGGTAATGGGCCTGAAAAAACGTTTTGAACTATTAAAAACAAACCCGCAACTGCGCGAGAACCTTTGGCTTGTTGCCCGTGCCCTGCAAAATGGCCTGGTTGAACAAGGGTTTGATATTGGTGTTACCAATACCATGGTTACCCCGGTGTTTTTAAAAGGCGACCTGACCGAAGCCACCAGCCTTACTATGGAACTTCGGGAGAAGCACGGCATCTTCTGCTCTATTGTAGTGTACCCGGTTATCCCTAAAGGGTTAATTATGCTGCGCCTTATACCAACCGCACTGCATACACTGGCTGATGTACAGCACACGCTGGATGCCTTTAGCGCGGTTTCTGCACGGTTAACAGAAGGCCAGTATAAAGTGAACAAAATGGCTATAGCTTAATATACGCATAACCTGCTAATAATATTAAAACCCGGCAGAATTTCTGCCGGGCTTTTTTATTTTTAAGGAAATGCCTGATTAATATGCTTTTAATAACAATTGAGGCAATTGTTTGAACGAAAAATAAAAATATTGCCCCTTAAACCAAAAATTGATAAAAATTACAATAGTATGATGTTTGGTTAAGGTTTAAGCGACTAAAAAACAGCACTTTTTTAAACCTTTTTGGGTGCAAAATGTGGAAAAAAACCCCTTTAAAGGCACTATTTTTATGTTGTAAAAGTTTTTTATTAAAAAAAAACATTTTAGATTAGCTTTAATTAAAACAATAAACCTCAAAATTTAAAGGAGTATTCACAATGAAAAAATTTACTGAAGTAAAAGAGCTGGTTGCATCACTGGAAGCTGATGCCGACAAATTTTATAACAAAGGTAACAGCGCTGCTGGTACCCGTGTCCGTAAAGGTATGCAAGATCTTAAAAATTTAGCGCAAGCAATCCGCCTTGAAGTTCAGGAAGCGAAAAACAAAGCGTAATTAATTAAATAGTCGGAAGGTTATTTTACTTTAAATAAAAAATCCGGGTAGCTAAGAGCTATCCGGATTTTTTATTGGATTATTTCCGCGCGTCATTGCGAGGTACGAAGCAATCTTCGATAGAAAAGTCGGCGACAAGCATGGCGAAGATTGCTTCGTACCTCGCAATGACGCGGAGGGTATGTTTATTATCCTATCAGCCCAATCTGGTTCTTTATCTTCTCAACAGCATCTGCGCTTACATTTACTAGTGGTAAACGTACGGTATCGCCACAAACGCCTAAGCTGTTTAATGCCGATTTTACACCGGCCGGGCTGCCTTCGGCAAACATCAGGCGGGTAAATTCTATCATGCTGTAATGTGCAGGCTGGGCGCCTTTAAAATCGCCTTTAAGGCATTTCCTTATCATGTCGCTAAACTGCTTTGGCAAAGCATTGCCCACTACCGATATTACACCAACAGCACCCATAGCTATCATTTGCAGGCTTATAGGGTCATCGCCTGATATTACCAGGAAACCTTCCGGCTTATCGCGCAGCAACTGGTTAAGCAGTTCAAAATTACCCGATGCTTCCTTTATACCGATGATATTCTTAAAATCATTAGCCAGCCTTACGGTAGTTTCGGCGCTTACGCTGCTGCCGGTGCGGCTTGGTACGTTATATAATATAATAGGGAGCGGTGCAGCTTCGGCAAGCGCCTTGTAATGCTGGTAAATACCCTCTTGTGTTGGTTTGTTGTAATGCGGGCTTGCCGATAGTATGGCATCGTAGCCAGGTATGTCAAAAGCTTTCATTTCGGCAGCAGTTTCCAGGGTATTATTACCTGCAATACCGGCAACTAATAACACGCGCTTATTCACGGCCTTGGCAGTAAAGCCGAAGACCTGCTTCTTCTCTTCCTTACTTAATGTGGCGCTTTCGCCGGTTGTACCAAGTGATACCAGGTATTCTACCCCGCCATCAATCAGGTGATCTATCAGCTTTTGTAAAGCATCATAGTCTACCTGTCCGTCTGCCTGAAAAGGAGTGACCATCGCTACTCCTGTTCCGTGAAATTTGTTCATGTGCGTGAAATATGTTATAAGGCTGCTAAGATAGTAAAATGTGGTTTAATGTGCGGATATGCAGATATTGTAAATGATATTTAGATGCTCCAGCAGACTTTCAGTCAATGGTGTGCATAAAGCTAATCTCGTGGCAGTTAATTTAAGTACGGTATTACTTTGCAATAGGAGTTAAAGTGTTTATTATAAGGTAGATGTGGCATTTTCTAAATGTGTAAAAAGCTAAATATCTGGTTATAAGACAGATATGGCTGTTCACAAGTGTTCACGGCCGTGAACGTGAACACTTTAGGATATCTGGGGCGTTTTAAGTCGTTTCAGTGCGTTTTAAAGCGTACTTTACCGGGCAAAAAATAGCATAAAATTAGGGATTGGCCTCTTATTCTCTTATATCACGCCATGCAACACCCCACCTTTTTCGCCCATTTTATCTACCAGTTTCTCAACTGCCGGGTCGCGTTCCAGTACGGGGGCATGGTGCGGTTTTATACGGGCATCTATGATTAGCGGGCCGGTACAGCCCCAGTGTTTATATTCGGTAAAGCTGTTAATGCCGTAAATATCATGGCTTGGGTTGCTGCGGGTAAAGGTTACCCATACAAAGTTGTTCAGGTTTTGCGCGGCGAAAGCGGCATCATCACATAAAACAATTAAAGGCAGGCCGCTTGTATCGGCTTCGCCTAAGGTTTCCTGTAATATCTCCAATACCAGATCCATATCGCTGGCGCGGATATTTTTGGGCACCTCAACCGCCAGTACGCCCGGCATCACCATTTTGTAATGGTTAACCGGCTGTGGCAGTGCGAAGGACGAGGGCAACTCGTTCCAAAGCTCGCGTTTTATGTCACCTGCTACGGTAATGGCCACCTTGCTGCCGCTGTTCAGGCCATCACCACTATAATCAAGCGTGTCAATAGTGGTGCGGGTGTGGAAATGCAGGTCGCGGGTAAGGTCTATGCGTTGCAGAATGTGTTTCAGGAAACCGCCGATATCGTTTACATCCAAACCGGGATTATCCTCTTTGGCGGCGATGAACAGATATTTGGCCAGGCTCAGTTGCCCCTTGCCTAATATATGATTGGCAATGGTAATGATCTCCTGAGGGTAGCGTTCTTTAACATACGGCGTATAACGCTCGCTGCCTATGGCAAACAAAAGTGGGTGCACGCCTGCCGCGTCAACCGCATTAACGGCATGCAGGCCGGGAATCTCTTTGGGGATGGCGTTACCGGTTATCTCGTGGATAAGTGCGCCAAAGCTGGTGTCCTCCTGCGGTGGGCGGCCAACAACCGTGAACGACCAGATCGCATCTTTTTTATGATACACATTATGCACCTTCATCAGCGGGAAGGGGTGCGCCAGGCTGTAGTAACCCAAATGATCGCCAAAGGGGCCTTCAGATTTATTTTCCATCGGCATCACGGTTCCTGTTATCACAAAATCGGCATCGGCAGATATGCAGAACCCCTCAGCATCATAAAAATACCTGAACCTGCGGTTACCCAAAGCACCGCCAAAGGTCATTTCAGAAAGGCCTTCGGGCAGGGGCATTACAGCCGCTACGGGGTGCGCAGGCGGGCCGCCTACAAATATGCTTACTTTTAGTGGCTGGCCTTTTGCATTGGCCTTGGTTTGGTGTACTCCAATACCGCGGTGCAGCTGGTAGTGCAGGCCAATCTCTTTATCTTGTATATAATCGTTACCGGCCATTTGTATGCGGTACATGCCCAGGTTGGCATTCATAATGCCCGGTAGGTCGGCATCCTCGGTATAAACCTGGGGCATGGTCACAAAAGGGCCGCCATCTTTCGGCCAGTTCACTATCTGGGGTAACTCGCTTATTAAAGTTTTGCCAAAACTTATGGGCGCGTCCTTGCGCACTTTCATAGGCAGGGCCGATAAGGCAGTTAATGCCGTATTAGCATACTTAAAAGGATGTTTGATGGCCTTTACCGGATCGTTTTTAATGTCGACCAAGGTCTTGATCTTATCCAGTGTATCCCTAAAAATAAACCGCGACCTATCCAGCGTACCAAATAAATTTGACACCGCCGGGAACTTGCTCCCTTTTACATTTTCAAATAAAATGGCAGGCCCGTTATGTTCAAAAACACGCAGGTGTATAGCTGCCATTTGCAGGTAAGGGTCAACTTCTTCCTTAATACGGATCAGGTGGCCGTTCTTTTCAAGATCGGTAATGCAGGCCTGTAAACTATTATATCCCATTTAGGTCCAAAGATATTATACATTTTAATGTTTTTAACGATATTTAGCCTATGAAACCGCTTATAGTTTTACTGGCTGTGTTTGGGGTGAGTTGCCTGGCAAGTTTTATTGCCGGCCACCCGGCAGATTATTACTTCTGCGGAAGGCTGGCCATGGGCGTAATGCTCATATTTGCGGCTACCGCCCATTTTAAATTCACTAACGGTATGGTACTGATGGTGCCAAACTATATCCCCTATAAAAGGGCTGTGGTGTATATAACAGGTTATATGGAAATGCTGGCAGCCATAGGCTTATTAATAAAAACCGTACGCGAGCCGGTTGCCTGGTTTGTAATATTCTTTTTAGTGTTGCTGCTGCCCGCTAATATCCACGCCGCCAAAAATAAGGTTAACCTGGAGAAACCGGATATTTGCGGCGCCGGGGTAAACTACCTTTGGTTCAGGATTCCGTTACAACTCTTTTTTATTGCATGGGTATATTTTTTCGGTGTGATGCATTAATAGTGTTACTTAATTCCGTAACAATTGGTTTATCATATGCTCCAATGCCTATACGCTTAACCTTATGAAAAACCTTACCGCCTATAAAGCACGCATTTTACTTTTATTATTAATATTCCCATTTTGCACATTGGCGCAGGGGAATCAATTGCGCGAAAGGCGCTTTATTACCATTAACGGAATTGAACAATGGATCACCATCACCGGCGATAAAACAAAGCCTGCTATTTTGTTTATACATGGCGGCCCGGGCAGCACTATGTCGCCTTATGCTGATAACGTTTATCAGGAATGGGAGAAAGATTTTGTGCTGATCCACTGGGACCAGCGCGGGGCAGGTAAAACTTATGGGCGTACCGCGCCGGAAGAACTAAGCCCGGCTTACTTAAAGGCAAATCCCTTAACAGTTGATCAGATAACCAACGACGGTATTAAAGTAGCCGAATACATGATTAAATATTTAGGTAAGCAAAAGCTCACCCTGTTTGGGACATCGTGGGGTTCGATACCGGCGGTTGAGATGGCTGTACAACGCCCCGATCTTTTTAACGGCTATGTTGGACATTCGCAGGTGGTAGAGCCATTAGCCAACCTAATATCAGATTATGTTAAAATATCAGCATTGGTTAACAAAGCTAACGACCAGCAATCTGCAGAGGTATTAACAACTATTGGTGCACCGCCTTATGCTTCCGCCAAGGACGCCGGTCGGCTATTCAAAATTATTAAGAAGTATGAAAAGCTGGCATCAACACCTGCCCCGGATGCCTGGTGGAAATTAGCACCTGAGTATGATAATGCAAAAGATAACCAAAACCGCGAGGACGGCGATGATTATTCATTTGTAAATTATGTAGGTGATAGTAAATTGGGAGTTAAGCCTATGATGGCTACCATCAATTTCTCTAAAGATCATTGGGAGTTTAAAATTCCGGTTTACCTGGTACAGGGCGAAGAGGATATTTTAACCCCGGCAGAAATAACAAAAGCATATTTCACTAAAATAAAAGCGCCTGTAAAACAATTTATACTGGTGCCTAAAGCTGCCCATGGGTTTAACGAGGCCGTTTTGGATGCTCAACTAAAAGCAATAAAGCAGTTAAATAGGATAAAATAACTTATCCTATAGGATTACTTCTTTCAAATCAATATAGAAAACTTATCTTATTTTTACCGTTTCAAACCATTTATTGCCTTTATGTCGGTAATTGTATTTACAGTAATTATACTTATTGGTGCCTATTTTGCGGGTTTGCTGGGTTCATTAACAGGGCTTGGCGGCGGGGTGGTTATCATCCCTTTGCTTACGCTTTTATTAGGTGTTGATATCCATTACGCTATTGGGGCATCACTGGTATCGGTTATCGCTACATCATCAGGTTCGGCGGCGGCATACGTAAAAGAGGGTATAACCAATATAAGGCTGGGCATGTTCCTGGAAATAGCCACCACCATAGGGGCGTTGGTAGGCGCATTAGTAGCCGTATATATCCCTGTACAATATATTGCCGTTTTATTTGGGGTGATATTGATCTTCTCGGCAATGATGTCGCTGCGTAAAAAGGCGGAGAGCATTATCTCCAAACCTACATACCTTGCAGCCAAACTAAAGCTATACGGCAGCTACCCCGACGGCAATGGCAAACAAATAGAATATGGTGTTACCCATGTTGGCGGCGGCTTTTTTATGATGCTTTTTGCAGGCGTAATATCGGGCTTGCTGGGTATAGGGTCGGGCGCTTTGAAGGTTATTGCGATGGATACCATCATGAAGATCCCTTTCAAGGTATCAACTACCACCAGTAACTTTATGATAGGTGTTACTGCTGCGGCCAGCGCCGTGGTTTATCTGCAACGAGGGTACATAGACCCGGCCATATCCATGCCTGTTGTAATAGGTGTGTTGCTTGGCGCGTTAACCGGTTCTAAAATACTGGTGCATACCAAATCATCCCGCTGGTTGCGCTGGGTTTTTGCTATAGTGGTTACCTTTTTGGCCAGCCAGATGATCTATAACGGGCTCAACGGAAAGATCTAAGATTATAGACAAGAATAAGCGCAAATGCGTATTTAGTGGTTATTTAAACATCTTATTAAGCCTGTCGTACCCAATAGCATTATCAGCAAAACCAAACGAACCTTTTTGGCTTAACTCCTGCGCAGCGGTATAGAACGCGCCGTAAGCTACCCGTGCCAGTAAAGAACCAACGCTTACCCGTTTAACGCCCAGTTTTGCAAGGGCATCTAAAGTAAAGTCGGGTTTGTTTACACTTAGCAACACGTTAACCGGTTTAGGCGATACAGCTTTTACCACAGCATCAACTTCGGCCAGGGTACTTAAACCAGGGGCATAAAGTATATCGGCCCCGGCATTGGCATAAGCCTCTAACCTGAGGATGGTATTTTTAAGGTCGGCACGGCCATGCAAAAAGTTCTCAGCGCGGGCCGTAAGCATAAACGGATCGGGTAAGCTTTGTGCCGCCTTTACTGATGCTTTGATACGCGTTACGGCTTGTTCAAAGCCATAAATAGGGTCGCTTGCATTTCCGGTAGCATCTTCTATAGAGCAACCCGATAAACCCGCATTTGCGGCAAGCAATATGGTTTCTGCACAAGCCTCGGGCAAATCACTATAGCCATTTTCCAGGTCGGCAGCAACGGGTAAATCGGTAACTTCAACAATTAAACGGGCATTTTCAAGGGCTTCATCACGGGTAACGCTGCCATCGCCATCGGGCCTGCCCAGGGCAAATGCCAGCCCGGCGCTTGTAGTTGCCAGTGCCTCAAAACCTAAGCCCGCCAGCATTTTAGCCGAGCCTGCATCCCATGGGTTGGGTATTACAAAAAGGCCGGTACGCTGATGCAGGGCTTTGAAAGTTTCTGCTTTTTTGTTTTGCGGAGTATTCATTTCGGTGAAATTTTATAGAAATGCAAGGTACACATTTGGCCCAAATTGCTTTTTAATGCAGGTGTAACTTGTTTATAAATAATCGTATAATTGTTTGAATGAAACGCCTTATCAGTAACCTAACCTTCCAGGTCATCATTGCCATTATATTAGGCGTGGTAGTCGGGCTGTATTTTAAGGGATTTGCACCAACTGCGCAAATGATCAGCCAGATATTTATCAAGCTGATAACCTTGCTGATCCCTTTTATTATCTTTTTTACTATCGTGCTAGGTATTGCAAACATGAGCGACATGAAAAAGGTAGGCCGTGTTGGAGGTAAAGCCCTGCTATATTTTGAGTTGGTTACCACCCTGGCGCTTATTATTGGTGTAGCGGTGGCTAACATCATAAAACCCGGCGCCAACTTTATCAATAACCACGTTAAGGTTGATGCCGCTAAACTCGCCGGTTATGAAAAAGTCGCATCAGAGATGAAATGGGGCGATTTTATTACACACATTATTCCCGGCAATGTATTTAAAGCTTTTACGGAGGGCGATATCCTTCAAATTTTGTTCTTTGCCATACTGTTTGGTTTCGGTTTAAGCAGGATGGGAGAGGCGGGGCAATCGGTTATTAGTTTGTTTGATAAGCTATCAAAAGTGTTCTTCAATATCATGAAGATAGTAATGAAAGTAGCCCCAATCGGTGCTTTCGGCGGGATGGCATACACCATCAGCACTTACGGCCTGGCAACGCTTAAACCTCTTGCTTTGCTGATGGGCTCGGTTTACCTGACTATGTTCCTGTTCATTTTTGTGGTGCTCAATATTATCTGCTACCTGTTTAAATTCAGCCTGTGGCAGTATCTGAAACATATCAAAGAAGAGATATTGATCGTGCTGGGTACTTCCTCATCAGAATCGGCCCTGCCGGGGATGATGGAGAAACTGGAGAAATTCGGTTGCTCCAAATCGGTAGTGGGTTTGGTGATACCTGCGGGATACTCTTTTAATCTTGACGGCACAACTATTTACCTTTCCATGTCGACTATATTTTTGGCGCAGGTATTCCATATCGATCTTTCTATCGAGCAGCAGCTTACCATTATCGGTATCCTCATGATCACCTCAAAAGGGGCAGCAGGCGTAACCGGCAGTGGTTTTATTGTGCTTACATCAACCCTGGCGGCTATTAAAGTTATCCCCGTGGAAGGTGTGGCTATATTGCTTGGGGTAGACAGGTTTATGAGCGAGGCAAGGGCTATTACCAATGTGATAGGTAATGGTGTGGCTACTATTGTAGTGGCGAAGAGCGAGAAGGAGTTTATAACGCCGAAATTAAATGACTAACGCATTATATGTTAGATCAATAACTATCAATAAACTTTCACCGTATCTGTCTTAAAATCGGGCTTGGTCACCTTTGCCTTCGTGAACTTTTCCTTAAATTTTCTAAAACTGTCCTTTATATAAAATACCAGGTTATAATCAGTCATTACATCGATCTGGGCCGGTGTGGGGCGGTATTCGTCCATAAAATCGCTTAGAGAATCGCCCTCCAGTCCGGTAAGTCCAGCTACCAGCTTACGCGTAAAACGTTGGTTGGTATGATCTTCGCGCTCGTAACGCAGCATGGTTTGCTGTAAACGGTATTGCGGAGTTTTCTTTTTGCCAATCATCCTGAATAACGACAACAGGTCGACAGAGAACCATGCAAACGGAACATTTGTAGCTGTAGGGCGCATGATATCGGTAAGCGAAGGGCCTTTAAAAGCAAACTCTTTGGCAAACTGTTTACGGTTGTTTACAGAGTCGCGCAGGTAGTTCCTTTTAGCCATAATGGCCACCTCGTTAAGCTTGATGGATTGCGGCTCCAGCTCTATCATTTTTAAGCGGCCACTCCATGGGCTTATCGGTTGTGTATAAGTTTTATAGCCCATGGTTTTTATGCGGAGGGTATCGGTAACCTTAGTTATTTTAAGCGTAAAACTGCCAAGATCGCTGGTCATTGTATTGGTGGTTGATGCCGATACAACAATGTACTCAACAGGCTTGCGGGTGTTTTTATCTATAACAATACCTGTAACAAGCTGTGCGCTTGCATTCATGCAAAATAACCCTAATATGATCAGTAACAGGTATTTCATAGGTTATATAAAGATATTTCATAGGTTATATAAAGATACGTATTGGGATGTTATGATATATACCGTTTAACACATTTTAACACGGGGATAGTTTACGATTATACCACAAAGGACACGAAGAAGAAAACCACAGAGAGCACAAAGGTTTTGGAGTTAAGTTGATAACCTCTGTGCCCTTTGTGTAAAATCTCTGTGCTCTTTGTTGTAAAACTCGCTGCAAACCCATAACCCAAATGTAATTTTTGAAAAATTAACCCATTAAGCAGTTAGAGGGCGAATTTTTTTTTAGATTTGCCATACAAAAACTAAAAAGCCGATGAGCGTTCTCGTAAATAAAAATTCTAAAGTTATAGTACAGGGTTTTACTGGTAAAGAAGGTACTTATCATGCAGAGCAAATGATTGCGTACGGTACCCAACTTGTTGGTGGCGTTACACCGGGTAAAGGTGGCCAAAGCCATTTAGACAGGCCGGTTTTTAATACCGTTAAAGACGCGGTTGACCAAACCGGTGCCGATGTATCTATCATTTTTGTACCCCCTGCTTTTGGTGCCGATGCCATTATGGAAGCTGCCGAAGCCGGTATTAAAGTTATTGTGTGTATTACCGAAGGTATCCCTACAAAAGATATGATTGCGGTAAAAGAATATTTAACCGATAAAGACAGCCGCCTGATAGGCCCTAACTGCCCGGGTGTTATCACAGCTGATGAAAGCAAAATTGGCATTATGCCAGGCTTTATCTTCAAAAAAGGTAATGTTGGTGTGGTTTCAAAATCGGGTACGCTTACTTACGAGGCGGTTGACCAGGTTGTTAAAGCCGGTTTAGGTATCACTACTGCTATTGGTATTGGTGGCGACCCAATCATCGGTACCCCAACCAAAGAAGCTGTTGAATTATTAATGAACGACCCTGACACACACGGTATCATCATGATTGGTGAGATTGGTGGTGGTATGGAAGCTGATGCTGCCCGTTGGATCAAAGAATTTGGTACAAAACCGGTTGTTGGTTTCATTGCAGGGCAAACAGCGCCTCCGGGACGCCGTATGGGCCACGCAGGTGCAATTGTTGGCGGTGCTGATGATACAGCTGCCGCTAAAATGAAGATCATGCGCGAGTGTGGTATCCGTGTGGTAGAATCACCTGCCGAAATTGGTGCTGCTATGGCAGAAGAATTAGCTAAATTGAAATAGATTCAAGACTGTAAGAGTCAAGAATTAAGATATATGAAAATCCCGGTCAGTTTGGCCGGGATTTTTTTGTTTTTGCACTGAACTTTATGGTAACAGCTGTGTTGTACCAAGAAAAAATCTATCTATGAAATCAAAGCTACTTTTCCTTATTCTAAGCTTTTCAGTTGTATTATTTGGCTGTAAAAAAGAAAAAACGCCCGAAGATAAATTAGCCGACGCGAAGCAACAGGTAATTGGAACCTGGGCGGTGCAAAGCAGCAGCGTAACTTACTATGATGCTTCCGGCAAGGTGGTGAAAACAGAACCGGCAGACGTTGATGGGGGCATACAGATTCAATTTGTAGATGCCACCACGGTTAAAACATCAGATTCTCCGAATAATCCATATCCATACACACTTACCAATACCGATGGTAAGATTATACTAAACGTTTCCAACGCGAACTACGAGGTAAAAGTTAATAACAATACGATGTCATGGATTTTGGAATCTGAGTATACAGATAATAATAATGATCACATTGTAAAAGGCGTTCTTACTATCCAGTTTAAGAAGGTTTAGTTTCAGGATACTGGTATATTAAGAAACATCCCGGTCATATTTTGGTCGGGATTTTTTTGTTTAACAAACCTGTCATGCCGAACTTGTTCGGCATCCCACATGCAAATTGGAAAACTGTCCTGAGTAGTGAAGCATCTATCGCCGACTTGTATGTTCGCGAATAGATCCTTCGTTCCTCAGGATGACAAACTCCACATCGTCAAACCCGTGTAAACATCCTTTGTACAAACAAAATCTGCCGGCAAATTGTCGTATATTTATATAGCGAGAGAGGCGAAATTTATCTTAGATCGCTCATTCAATAAATCAAAATATAATGGCATATAATCAATTAACACCCGAAGAAGAATATATCATATTGCATAAAGGAACCGAGCGCCCGTTTACCGGTGCGTTGCTGGATAATAAGGCCGAAGGCGTATACGTATGTAAGCGCTGTGATGCCCCGCTGTATAACTCCGAATCAAAATTTGAGTCGCATTGTGGCTGGCCAAGCTTTGATGATGAGATAGCCGGAGCAGTTAAATGGGAAACCGATGCCGATGGCCGCCGCACCGAAATACTTTGTGCAAATTGTGGTGCTCACCTGGGCCATGTTTTCCAGGGCGAGTACCTTACTCCTAAAAATACCAGGCATTGCGTTAACTCAGTTTCTATGAAATTTATCCCGGTTGACGAACTGAAAAAATAAGTCAGGACGGCAGCGTTGTAAGGCCTTAAAAAATTAAATCCCCGCCGAAAAAACGGTGGGGATTTTTTCTTTTTCCACATGTGCTATTGTTAAAAAATCAGTCATTGTATGTTAAGTTTTCGGCGTATAAAAACCGCCTTTTTGGGGCCTTTTACCTTAAGTATTCCGCTGGGTTTTAGGCCTGTTAAGAACGTGTTTATATCCTGCAAGTGTTTGCTGATTTTTATTTCAATCTATTCCGAATTTACATATAGAATATATAACACGTTGTTCCATAAGCGGTTGAATTGTTTGTCATCGCAAAATAATTTTGATGTGAGGATATGTATTGTTGACAACTTATAGGTGATGTTAAAAACTTAGACTAACATTCAATAGCATGTTGCCCTATCTTTGAATTACAAGTTCTTTTAACGCTATCTATGTTATCGGTAGTTCTATCGAAACAGAAAAGAAAGACCATGGTAAAACATGGGCTAATGTGCAACTAAAAAATAGTTTAGAAACGATTAGTGAGGGTGTGGAAAGTGAGTGAATAAATGCAGAAAAGCAATTTTTTCGCATTTTAAGTAAAAACTCACATGGCACGCCTGTCTATTGTCGGCTCGGTACAAAAGCAGTTCAGCGGTAGGTTAACAGGGTAATAATTTAATACATAAATATATAAGAAGTCGTCAGTATGGCAGAGGAAACCGAATTACTATTAAAGGAGAACAAAGACCGCTTTGTGATCCTCCCCATTAAGTACCCCGCTATTTGGGAAATGTATAAAAAAGCTGAAGCCAGCTTTTGGACGGCCGAAGAGATAGACCTGTCTGACGATATGAAGCACTGGGAAGCCCTGAATGATGGCGAGAGGCATTTTATCTCGCACATCCTGGCATTCTTTGCGGCAAGTGACGGTATTGTTAACGAGAACCTGGCCATTAATTTTATGAGCGAGGTACAGTTGCCTGAGGCGCGTTGTTTTTACGGTTTCCAGATCATGATGGAGAACATCCACTCAGAAACCTACGCCTTACTAATTGACACTTATATAAAAGACCCGGCCGAAAAAGACCGCCTTTTCCACGCTATTGATACCGTACCATGTGTAGGTAAAAAAGCAGAATGGGCGCTGCGCTGGATCAATAACGGCAGCTTTGCCGAGCGTTTGGTAGCATTCGCAGCAGTAGAGGGTATTTTCTTCAGCGGTAGTTTCTGTTCTATCTTCTGGTTAAAAAAACGTGGCTTAATGCCGGGCTTAACCTTTAGCAATGAGCTGATATCGCGCGATGAAGGCTCGCACTGCGAGTTTGCCTGTATGCTGTACAAAATGCTGGATACAAAATTGAGCACAGAAGCGGCAACAAAAATTATTACCGACGCGGTAGAGATAGAAAAAGAATTTGTAAACGATGCACTACCGGTGAGCCTGATTGGCATGAACGCCAAAATGATGAGCCAGTACATTGAGTTTGTGGCCGACAGATGGCTGGATGAATTAGGCTACCCTAAAGTGTACAACGTATCGTGCCCGTTTGATTTTATGGAGATGATAAGCCTGCAAGGTAAAACAAACTTTTTTGAAAAACGCGTAGGCGATTACCAAAAAAGCGGTGTACTAAATGGCACAGCAGAAAACAAATCATTCTCATTAGACGAGGATTTTTAAGATTAGGTGATAAGAACAAACAATAACAAGAAACTAAGTAATTAAATATATTAACAATCCCCTGCCGGTGCAGGGAATAAGGAGGTGGCAAAATGTTCGTAGCAAAAAGAGACGGTAGAAAAGAGTCGGTTAAGTTCGACAAGATCACAGCTCGTATAGAGAAGCTGTGCTATGGGTTTAAACTGGTTGACCCAATTGATGTAGCAAAAAAAGTAATTGAAGGTTTGTTTGATGGTGTTACCACCTCCGAACTGGATAACCTTGCAGCCGAGACGGCAGCATCGTTAACTACCAAACATCCTGATTATGCTTTACTTGCCTCGCGTATTGCGGTGTCTAACCTCCACAAAAACACCACAAAATCGTTCTCTGAAACCATGAAACGTATGTATGAGTACGTTGACAAAAAAACCGGTAAAAACGCCGCTTTACTGGCCGATGATGTTTACCAGATCATCCGCGATAATGCCGAGCTTTTAGACAGCAGCATTATTTACGACCGCGATTTTGGTTTCGATTACTTCGGTTTTAAAACCCTTGAAAAATCATACCTGTTAAAAATTGACGGTAAAATAGCCGAGCGCCCGCAGCATTTGTTTATGCGTGTATCAATCGGTATACATAAAGAAGATGTAGAAAGCGCTATCAAAACATACCACCTGATGAGCGAGCGCTGGTTTACCCACGCTACACCAACCTTGTTTAATGCCGGTACACCAAAACCTCAAATGTCGTCATGCTTCCTGTTAACCATGAAAGATGACAGCATCGAGGGTATCTACGATACGCTGAAACAAACTGCCAAGATCTCGCAAAGCGCGGGTGGTATTGGTTTAAGCATCCACAATGTAAGGGCTACAGGCTCGTACATCAGCGGTACAAACGGTACCAGCAACGGTATCATCCCAATGCTGAAAGTATTTAACGATACCGCACGTTATGTAGATCAGGGCGGTGGCAAGCGTAAAGGGGCTTTTGCTATATACCTGGAGCCATGGCATGCAGATATATTTGAATTTTTAGACCTGCGTAAAAACCACGGCAAAGAAGAAATGCGCGCCCGCGACTTGTTCTACGCCCTGTGGGTATCTGACTTGTTTATGCGCCGCGTAGAAGCTAACGAGGAATGGACACTGTTTTGCCCGCACGAAGCACCAGGCCTGGCAGATTGCCACGGTAAAGAGTTTGAGGCATTATACGAAAGATACGAGAAAGAAGGCCGCGGCCGTAAAACCATCAAAGCACAGGAACTTTGGTTTGCTGTACTTGATGCCCAGGTAGAAACCGGTACGCCATACCTGTTGTATAAAGATGCTGCCAACGCAAAATCAAACCAGCAAAACCTTGGTACTATAAAAAGCTCTAACCTTTGTACCGAAATAATGGAGTTTACTTCTGATAAAGAAGTAGCGGTTTGTAACCTGGCTTCGTTGGCCCTGCCACGTTATGTAATTAACGGTGAGTTTGACCACGCTAAACTATACGAAGTAACTTACCAGGCTACCCTAAACCTGAACAAGATAATTGATAACAACTATTACCCGGTACCGGAAGCAGAGTACTCTAACCTGCGCCACCGCCCAATTGGTTTAGGTGTACAAGGTTTGGCTGATGCCTTTATACTGCTGCGTTTACCGTTTGAAAGCGACGAAGCAAAACAACTGAACAAAGAGATTTTCGAGACTATTTACTTTGCAGCCATGACGGCTTCAAAAGACCTGGCCATTAAAGACGGTGCTTACGAAACCTTTAAAGGCTCGCCTTTGTCAGAAGGTAAGTTCCAGTTTGATCTTTGGGATGTTAAACCTGCCAGCACACGTTGGGATTGGGAAAACCTGCGCCTTGATGTAATGAACCACGGTGTGCGTAACTCCCTGTTAGTAGCGCCGATGCCTACCGCGTCAACCTCACAAATATTGGGTAACAACGAGTGCTTTGAGCCATATACCTCAAACATTTACACCCGCCGCGTATTAAGCGGAGAGTTTGTTATTGTTAACAAACACCTGCTGCGCGATCTTGTTGACCGTGGCTTGTGGACAAACAACATGAAAGACCGCATCATCACCGCTAACGGTTCTATCCAGGATATTGCAGAGATACCTGCCGATATCAAGGAACTTTACAAAACCGTTTGGGAAATTAAGATGCGTAACATCATTGATATGGCTGCCGATAGGGGCGCTTATATCTGCCAGTCGCAATCACTTAACCTGTTCATTAATTCGCCAAATGCTTCTAAATTGACTTCAATGCACTTCTACGCATGGAAAAAAGGCCTTAAAACAGGTATGTATTACCTGCGCACACAGGCAGCATCGCAAGCGGTTAAATTTACAGTTGAGAACCAGGGCGGTAAAAACATGGACGCTGTTATACCCGAAGTTGTTGCAGATAGCAATGAAGAAATACCAGCAGGCCCAAGCTGCTCTATGGAAGAAGGATGCGTTACCTGCTCAGCATAACTATCGCCTAATCCACCATAAATTGATTATAGAAAGACCGGTAAGCTGCAAAGCTTACCGGTCTTTTACATTATAATGATTGGTATACATCATTCTATTACCGACCTTTGGACTTAGAAAATGCTCATATCCCCAAAACACGAAATACTCCACTGCGACCGCTGCAGCGCACCGTTTGAATGTAAAGCAAATTCATTCACCAAGTGCCAGTGCAGTACCGTGCAGTTAAGCATTAACGAGGTGCAATATGTAAGCGAGCTGTACGATGGCTGCCTGTGTGCTAATTGCCTGCTGGAGCTGCAGAAGGAATACCAGGAAAGCTTGTAAATATTATATCGCTTTGTTGGTTATTTTAAAAATGGAGCTACCGTTTGCCATGTTGGGTCTTGTTTAATTTCGTAGGCAAATCCCCGGGTAATGTTTTTCTTGTTCACCTCAGCCTTCAAAAACTGATTTACTTTTTCAGGGTCATCCAAAGGTAATACCTTTGAAGCAAATGCCTGCAGTAACTCTTGTAAAATATTAAACAGGCTTCTGTCGATCTTATATCCACAGAAGCTTGGTCGTATTAATTAGCTTGTTTATATACCTCAATGGTTGAGTTTGCCGCACTGCTTTGCACCAGTACTACAGGTTGGTTGGTGCCATTCCACTTAGGCACGCTTACACCCATATAAGCGGTGCCATCGGGCCTTGTGCCTTTCCATGCGCCGGGCGATACCAGGTAATAACTTGGGTAGCTGGTATCATTACCCCGTTGGTCGCTTACCTGCCATGTACTCAAATCGGTAAAATTCATCATATAGTTGGTATGGTCGAGGCCTGCAAAATGCTTGCTTTTAGGGTCCTGGGCATCAGTGATGCTATTTAACTGGGCATAAACAGCCGTTGCCTCAGGCACATCGGAGTTTTTGTAAGTATATGAATTCATGCTTAACTTACCCGATCCGTCTTTTGAGAATGTAAAGGTATATACCTTTTTTCCATCACCATCTGTGTCAAAAGTAAAACTGTTATCAGCAAGTGTAACGGTTTGCGCCCGCCTTGACGTTACCGCATCAACGGTTGCTTTAACATCATTTCCATCTTTAGTAAAATATAATATCCTTAAGCTAGGGGTAACACTGGCCTGTAAGGTAATGTACTGGTTTAAAAGATCGCTGGTGGTAACCGGCGCGTTTGGCTCAACAACATCATTGTTGCTTTTTTTGCATGATGCCATGATGGTTATCAAGGCAATCATCATCATCATTAATTTGCTTACGTTTTTCATGTTTTAAAGGGTTTATGTTTGATAATAAAGCATTACTTTTTGCTTCCGATACCTAAAATAGGTTTAACCGGGTATGCTATAAAAGGCGATGAGCGGAGCGGGGAGGTATATTGAGTGAGCGCCCCCGATGAATGATTTAAGATGATGCCAATGTGTGCCAATGGAATACCTTACTTACTCCCGCTTTTGTCTTTCCGAGTATTTCCCTATCTTCACCCACTCGAAAAACTCATACTTAAATTATGAAATTACTGGAAGGAAAAACCGCACTTATTACAGGTGCATCAAAAGGGATAGGCCGCGTTATAGCCGAAAAATTTGCTGAGCATGGTGCCAATGTTGCCTTTACATATTTATCATCTGTTGAAAAAGGCCAGGCGCTTGAGCAGGAGCTGCAAGGCTTTGGCACACAGGTAAAAGGTTACCGCAGCGATGCTTCGAAATTTGCCGAAGCCGAAAAACTGATCAATGACATTGTTGCCGATTTTGGCACTTTAGATATCGTTGTAAACAATGCCGGTATCACCAAAGATGGCCTGCTGATACGCATGAGCGAAGAACAGTGGGACGAGGTGCTGAACGTAAACCTTAAATCTATATTCAATGTTACCAAGGCGGCTTCAAAAGTGATGATGAAAAACCGCCAGGGGGTGTTCATCAACATGAGTTCGGTAGTAGGGATACAAGGTAATGCAGGCCAGGCAAACTACGCCGCTTCAAAAGCGGGCATCATCGGTTTCTCAAAATCGGTAGCTAAAGAATTGGGTTCACGTAACATTCGTACCAACGTGGTAGCCCCAGGCTTTATCCGTACAGAAATGACGGACGTTTTAGATCCTAAAGTGGTCGAAGGATGGGCGGCTGCTATCCCTTTAAAACGTGCCGGCGAAGCAGCAGATGTAGCTAATACCTGCGTGTTCCTGGCGTCAGACATGGCAGCGTACATCACCGGGCAGGTAATCCCTGTTGACGGTGGAATGTTGTAAGAAAACCCCTTATCATCCTGAGTGATAGCGAAGGATCTATCACCGACATGCATACCCGCGAATAGATGCTTTGTTCAGCATGATAATTTTATATTAAAAGCAAGCTTATGGCTTGCTTTTTTGTTTATATTAGGTTGATAAACCTATCCGATGAAATTTTTTTTGCTTATCATTTTATTTATCCTGCCATGCATTGTACATGCCCAACGGAAGAAGAATTCTAAAGTGCTGGGCCCAAAGCGCGACTACCCAGGCTATAACGATTGTTCTTACCAATACCGTTTTGATGCTAATGAGCGGCGTGCGTTCTTCCCGTTTTCAAAAGCTGCAAAAGTCAGGCTGATCTCTTTCCATGTAGGCGAAAATGCGCCCATTTACATAACAGAACCGGGTATAATAAGCGAACCGGATATTATCCCCGCAGAAGATACCCTGCGGGTATTCTCGCCAATGGCAAAGAAAGATTTTTTTGTAAATTATTGCAGGGTCATGGAAATGCGTGATCTGTCGAATGCCGCGATTGACTCTTTAACAGACATTATGTATAACGTGGGCAGAAAACCAATGAAACTTCCTGATGATTATGCAAACCCGGGTGCAGCATGTTATTCGCCCGCCAATGCCATTTTGTTTTTGGATAATAAGGGTAAAGTAACGGAGTATATTGAAATTTGCTTTCACTGCCATAAATACTATTATAGTTCATCAAAAACGCGTGAAGTCGACTACTGTGATCAAAAATGGGATATGCTACGCAAATATTTTTTAACGCAAAACATTATATACGGTGCAGATTATAAAACTATAAATGATGAATAGTTATAGTATGTGTTCAACAACCTCTCCCAAGCCATTATAATTATGCCTGCCCAAGGCAGCCCGACAAAATAGTTCGCCCGAGTGGATTTACGCGCGCATTATTCCCAATAAATTGGTGGCACTGTTTTGCCAGTTTATTTTTTATCATATATCTGATTGTGAGCTGTTTAATAATGTTCGCGGTCTGCCTGTGGTGTGAACGTGAACACTTGTAACCGCAATTGGTTAACAATTGGCACTATAATGTAGAATATTTAATTAACCCCATTCCACAATAATTTCGCATTTTGCGTGTATGCACTGTATGGCCATCGCACACAATTTACCAAACAATAATTAATGTCATTTACCTGGGGATCGGTTTCGGGATGGTGGCTGCCTGCCTGCCTGGTTTTGGGCCTGGTGTATGCATGGCTTATGTACCGCCAACCGGTGCAACTGGTAAAAAGCATACGTTATACGCTGTTTGCGCTGCGTGCCGTTGTGGTAAGTTTCCTGGCCCTGTTACTGGTATCGCCGTTAGTCCGCTCAACAAGCTACCAGCCGCAAAAACCACTGGTATTGATAGCGCAGGATAATTCCGAATCAATAAAGTTATTTGGTAAGAACGCTCTTAACGAGGGTTGGGGCGATGCCTTAAAAAAACAATTAGGCAACGATTACGAGGTACATGAGTTTCATTTTGATAAAGATCTGAAGGATAACCTATCGGATAAATTAGATGGTAAACAAACCGATATATCAAATGCCCTGCACCAACTGAACGAACGCTTTGTGAACCGAAATATCGGTGCGCTGGTGCTGGCAACCGATGGATTGTATAACCTCGGCGCCGACCCGCAATACGAAACGCGCAACATTAAAACCAATATTTATACCATTGCCCTGGGCGACACCGTCCCCCGGCGCGACTTGCTGCTAAGCAACGTAAATTATAACAAAACCGCTTTTCTGGGGAATGATTTCGAGGTGGAGATACTGGCCGAAGCCCACCAAAGCGCTGGCGAGAACATGCACCTAACCATAACCGAAGATGGCCGGCAAGTGCACGCCCAAAACATAAGTATTACATCGGCTGCATTTAAAAAAGTTATTCCGGTAAAGCTTAATGCCGATAAAAAGGGCATTCGCAGGTTTACCATCAGTCTGGCGCCGGTAAAAAATGAGCTATCGGTACAAAACAATACCGAAACCATTTATATAGATGTGCTTGATGCCCGGCAAAAGGTATTGCTGTTGTACGATGGCCCGCACCCCGATCTAAGCGTTATAAAACAAGCGATAGAGAGTAACAAAAACTTTGAGGTGAAAACCAGCCTGCTAAGTGATGTGGCTTCAATAAAGGTGGGAGATTACAGCCTGGCTATTCTTTACCAGTTGTCTGCCGCCAGTTATGGCAAACTACAAACGTTGCTGCAAAGTAAAACCCCACTTTGGTTTATTGCAGGCACGCAGGCCGATCTGCAGGCATTTAACAATGCGCAAAAGGTGGTAAAGATAAATGCCGGCCGGCAGGAGGTGCAGGAAGCATTTGCGCAGCCTGTTAGTACATTTTCGGCTTTTACCTTAACAGATTCTACCCGCGATAAAATAAGCAAGCTGCCGCCGCTGGTAGCGCCATTTGGTACCTATGAAGCCCTGGGCACGGCATCGGTATTGTTTAAACAAAAAATAGGCAATGTAGAAACCAGCTACCCGCTGCTGGCCTTTAATGACGAAGGCGGGCGCAAAACAGCCGCCCTTACCGGCGAGGGTTTGTGGCGCTGGCAACTGGCCGAGTACCGCGAATTTGGTAACCACCATGCGGTAGAAGAACTGTTAAGCCAAACCGTACAATACCTTACCGCTAATGCCAACCGCCAGCGGTTTAGAGTTTACGCCGCTAAAAACGTTTTTGACGAAGGTGAGAACGTATTGCTGAATGCCGAATTGTATAATGATGCGCTGGAACTGATCAACACACCCGATGTAAAGATCAACCTGAAGAGCCAGTCGGGTAAAAATTATAGTTTCCTTTTCACCCGCACAGGGCAAAGCTACCAGCTAAACGCAGGTGTATTGCCTGTTGGGGAATATACCTATCAGGCTACGACAGCAAACGGCAAACAAACCTTTAACGCTAATGGGCAAATAACCGTTAAGCAACTAAATCTGGAAACCCGCCAAAGTACAGCTAACCATGGTTTGTTGCGAAATATGGCCGAACAGTCGGGCGGGCAAATGCTGCTGCCATCGCAAATAAACAAACTTGCCGATCTGATCCGTAAAAACGAAAACATCAAAACCGTTGTTTATGAAGATAAGCGGTACAGCGATCTGGTTGATGTGAAATGGGTATTTGTGCTGATATTGCTGCTACTTAGCGCCGAATGGTTTTTGAGAAAACGCGAAGGGGAGATTTAGTCTAACCACCTTATCATTTCGAACGATAGTGAGAAATCTTGTTCAAATAATAGGTAGTCAATATGCAAAGCCGAACAAGATTTCTCCTCACTATCGTTCGTTCGAAATGACACAGTTTATTATACTTGTATATCAACTTCATCTGCCATGAAAATCAAACTAATACTCATTATGTTGCTGCTTACTGCAACAACTACATTCACCCAAGCCCAGCAATTTAACATCGGTACCTATAACCTGCGCTACTCCAACCAGGGCGACTCTACCGTCGGCAATGGCTGGGGGCAGCGCTTACCCTGGGTGGCAAAACTCATTCAATTCCAGGATCTGGACATCTTCGGGACCCAGGAAGGTAAGTATAATCAACTTGCCAGTTTAACCGATAGCCTGCCCGGCTACAAATGGGTTGGCGCGGGCCGCGATGACGGTAAACAGGCTGGCGAACATTCGGCTATATTTTACAAGGCTGGCAGATTTAAATTACTCAAAACAGGCAACTTTTGGATGTCGACTGTAACTGATAAACCTAATAAAGGCTGGGATGCCGCCTTGCCACGTATCTGTACCTGGGCACAGTTCAGAGAACTCAAAACAGGCTTTACCTTTTATTTCTTTAACCTGCATATGGATCATATCGGCGTTGTGGCCCGCCACGAGAGCGCTAAACTTGTTCTTCAAAAAATAAAGCAAATGGCAGGTATGATGCCAACCATTCTCACCGGCGATTTTAATGTTGACCAAACATCAGATAGTTACGCGGTTATTAACAACTCGGGTTTGCTGAAGGATAGTTACGTGTTATCTCCCATAAAACTGACGCCGAGTAATACCTTTAACGATTTTAATGCCAATACAGGCGGCGATAAACGCATCGATCATATTTTTGTAACCAAGCAATTTAAGGTAAAACGCTACGGCATTTTAACCAATACTTACCATGGTCGCACCCCGTCAGATCATTACCCTGTGGTAGCTGTGATGGAGGTGGTTAAGTAATAAAGAACACCAAGTATTGAACACCGAATAATGAAGTAATTTCGACGTTCGATATTAAAATTCATTATTCGATATTATCATAGCTAAACAACAATTCCTATCTTCGCTACCATGTCGCCCACCGAAGCAAAAGACCAGATTAAAGCGCTTACTACCGAGCTCAGACAGCACACTTATAATTATTATGTGCTGGCTATGCCTACCATTTCTGATTATGATTTTGACCAAAAGCTTGAGCAATTAAACAAACTGGAAAAACAATTCCCCGAGTTTTTAGACCCCGATTCACCTACGCAAAAAGTAGGGGGCGATATCACCAAGGAGTTTGTAACGGTAAACCACCGCTGGCCCATGCTATCGTTAGGGAACACTTATAACGAGCAGGAACTGGTTGATTTTGACCAGCGCATCCGCAAAGCCATAGGCGATAACTTTGAATATGTTTGCGAGCTGAAGTTCGACGGCCTGTCTATGAGCCTTACTTACGTAGATGGTAAACTGTCGCGCGCGGTTACCCGTGGCGATGGCACCCAGGGAGATGAAGTGACCACGAACGTGCGCACTATTCATACCATCCCCAAAAAACTGAGCGCAGGCAATTATCCCGATCTGTTCGAGATCCGCGGCGAAGTGTTTATGCACCTGAAAGCCTTTGAACGGCTGAACAAAGAACGCGTTGATAATGGCGAAGTGCCATATGCCAACCCCCGCAATTTTGCATCAGGTACCATGAAACTGCAGGATTCGGCCGAGGTCGCCCGCCGTCCGCTGGATTGTTTCCTGTATGGTTTATACACCGAAAAAACATTATTTAAAACCCATTGGGAAAGCCTCGAAGCGGTAAAGAGCTGGGGTTTTCATGTAGATAACCATAGCCGCCTGGTAAGCGATATAAACGGCGTGCTGGAGTTTATAAGCCATTGGGATACCGAACGCCATAGCCTGAGCTATGATATTGATGGCATCGTTATCAAAGTAAATAACTATTCGCAACAGCAGGAACTGGGCTTTACCGCCAAATCGCCACGCTGGGCTATCTCCTATAAATTTAAAGCCGAAAGGGTAGAGACCGAACTGCTGGCCGTTACCTATCAGGTAGGCCGTACAGGTGCCGTTACCCCGGTAGCAAATTTAAAACCTGTGCTTCTGGCCGGTACTACGGTAAAACGCGCCACCCTGCATAACGCAGATGAAATAACCGAGCGCCTTAAACTGCACGAGCACGATACCGTTTACGTTGAAAAAGGAGGGGAGATCATCCCTAAAATTATCAGCGTAAACCTGGATAAACGCCAACCCGGCGCAAAGGCAATTGAATACATTACCAATTGCCCCGCCTGTGGTACCAAACTGTTGCGTGCCGAAGGCGAAGCCGCCTGGTACTGCCCCAATGACGAAGGCTGCCCGCCGCAGATAGTTGGCAAAATGCAGCATTACATTGGCCGTAAAGCCATGAATATTGATGGCCTGGGCGATGAAACCATCGAAACCCTGTACCGCCAGGACTTCATCAAACACATCAGCGATATTTATATTTTACATGAGCGTGCCGATGAACTGAAACAGCTTGGCCGCTTTGGCGAAAAATCTATCAACAACATGCTGGATGGGATAGAGAAATCGAAGCAACAGCCCTTTGAGAAGGTATTGTTTGGCCTTGGTATCCGTTACGTGGGCGAAACCGTGGCTAAGAAGCTGGTGGCACACTTTAAAACCATCGATAACCTGATGGCCGCCACTGCCGAAGAACTGACAGCAGCCGAAGAGATAGGCGGCCGTATAGCCGAAAGCATTACCGAATACTTTGCCGATGAGAACCATCGCGCCGAGATAGAGAAACTGAGGGAGCGCGGCCTGCAATTTATTGCCGAAGAAAAGGAAGTAACGCTTGCCAGCGAGAAATTAAGTGGTCAAAACTTTATTATTTCGGGCACATTCGAAAAGTTCTCGCGCGATGAGTTGAAAGACCTGATAGAGCAAAACGGCGGCAAGATACTGAGCAGTATATCTGCCAAGTTGAACTTCCTGGTAGCAGGCGATAATATGGGACCGGCTAAACTGGAGAAAGCCAATAAACTAAACATCCCGATCATAAGCGACGACGAGCTGCTGGCAATGATCAGCTAAAAAATATACAAGCAAAAATGACTACAATACAATGGGGCATCATCGGTTGCGGCAACGTAACCGAAAAAAAGAGCGGACAAGCCTACAACAAAATAACCGATAGCAAACTGGTTGCCGTAATGCGCCGTGATGCCGAAAAGGCAGCTGATTACGCCCGGCGTCACCACGTTGATAAATGGTACAGCGATGCCGAAGACCTGATGAATGACCCGCAGGTAAACGCAGTATCGATAGCAACACCGCCGGCATCACATTTGGAGTATGCTTTGCGTGCCATCAAAAAAGGTCTTAATATTTACGTGGAAAAGCCCGTTACCCGCAACGCGCAGGAAGCTGAAGTAATGGCCGAAGCCGTAAGGGAGAGCGGCGCAAAGCTTACCGTGGCCCATTACCGCCGTGGGCTACCCATGTTTTTGCACGTGAAAAGTTTAATTGATAGTGGTGCGGTTGGCGATATCCGCACGGTGCAGATCAGGATGTGGAAATATCAGAACCCAAACCCGGATGCTAATGTTAACAACTGGAGGTTACAGCCCGAGTTTTCTGGCGGTGGCTACTTTCATGACCTGGCACCTCACCAGCTCGATCTGATGCTGTTTTACTTTGGCGAACCTGCAGCATATAGCGGTTATAGCCTTAATCAGGGCGGGTTTAGCCCGGCTGATGACCACGTTTGCGGGCAGATAGTTTTTAAGAATAAGGTAGTGGTAAACGGCTCGTGGTGCTTTAATGTTGCCCCAAACGAGGCGGTAGATAGCTGCGAGATCATCGGTACCAAGGGTAAAATAACCTTCCCGTTTTTTGGTACGTTTGTTACTTTAAAGAATGAAGGAGGTGAGGAAACTGTAAACTTTACCCATCCCGAGCATATCCAGCAGCCCATGATCACCAAAATAGTATCTTATTTTAAAGGCGAGGGGCCAAACCCATGTACTATTGATGAAGCAGTGGTTTTGATGAAAGTAATGGACTCATTTACAATATCTCAAAAAATAAAATTATCTTAGCATCAGCTAATAACATGAAAAAGATAATCCGCACTGTTTTATTATTAACACTGCTTACAAGCCTGAAGGCATCGGCGCAAAATTACGAAGCGCCAAAAGATTATCATTTTAAAAAACACGAAGATTATATTAAATACGAAGCCGACGTTATCAAAACTGCCGATTGGTTGATGCGCACCCCCTGGGACGCCGAACCCGTAAAAACAGAAGCGGCAACACAGTTTATTTTACAATGGGCGCAGGGAACGCCAGATGTGGTTATTGAACTGAAACAAGCCATTATGGATATTTCAGATACCAACCCGCAACTGGGTTTCATATACATGTCGCAATTTTGTAAATATGCTATACAACATAAAACCAGTTTTGATAAAATCCCGGCTAACATGGCAGCGCTAAAGGCGGTAATTGAAAAATATAACATGGAGCCTACCCGCAAGCGCGATAACGATGTGGAAAAACTGATAGAATTAGATAAAGACGGTAAGCTGCAGGATTGGGTAACTACCGAGTTTACTTTTAACTAATAACAAAGAAGCCCTACATAAAACGTGGGGCTTCTTTGTTATTCAGGATATTTAAGCTTTCTTTTTGGGCACTTTGGCGCCTTCTTTACGCGCCTCTGATAAGCCTATAGCAACAGCTTGTTTTTTACTGGTAACTTTTTTACCGCTGCCACTTTTTAGTTTACCTTCTTTCATTTCGTGCATGGTTTTCTCAACCTTTTCGCCCGCTTTTTCTGAATATTTTGCCATGGTAGTATGTATTAAGTTTATAACCTGTTCATAGCAAAGTGTTTGCCAAACGAAAAATGGTCCGTAATTCGCCGAAAGGTGATTTATGCAAACACGCGAGAATGATAGTCTTAGCGTGATATTATTCATACATGTCCTGAAATTTTATTGCACATTTACATAAGCCTTTAAAACATATAAAACGCCTGTATGTTGAGCAGGTAAAATATTGTAGCCATATGCCAACAAAAAAACTTATTGCCCCATTTTATGAACGTTTAGCGCTTATCCTGATTGGTGTTTGCGTGCTGGGATATTTGGTGGTGATAGCAAAAGAATTGATAGACCCCATGATCTTCGGGTTTTTATTTGCGGTGCTGCTGCTGCCGGTTTCAAACTTTTTTGAAAAAAGATGCCGCTTGCCGCGTAGTGCATCATCCTTTTTGGCCATACTGCTGCTGGTGGCATTTGTTGGCGGTATTATGTACCTCATAGGCTCACAAATAACAAGCATAGCTAACGATTGGCCCATGCTGCAAGGGCAGGTAAAAGATTCGATAGCTAATCTGCAAGATTGGGTACAAAGCACCTTTCATATAAATGCCCACAAACAAATAACCTATGTAAACAGCACGGCCGATAAACTCATGGCATCGGGCACGGCGGTGTTAGGTACTACGTTTGGGGCGGTATCATCATTGGTGTTGTTTTATGTGTTTATACTCATCTTTACCTTTTTTATACTGTTTTACAGAAGGCTGCTGTTCCGTTTTATAACCTGGGTTTTTAGCGACGAGAATAAAACTATTGTGGTAGATATTGTAGAAAATGTACAAAAAATACTGCGCCAGTATATTTTAGGCTTAATGATAGAAATGGTTATTGTTGCCGGTATGGCTATCACCATATTTTATATCATCGGTATTAAATATGCGGCGCTGCTGGGTATTATTGTAGGCGTGTTTAACATCATACCATATATAGGTATTTTTAGCGCCCTGTTGCTAAGCACAGTGGTTACGTTTGCTACCGGTACCATTAGCCAAACCCTTACCGTTGCAGCCTGTACTATAGGTATACATGCCGTTGATGCCAACTTTTTGCTGCCTGCGGTGGTGGGTTCAAAAGTGCGGTTAAACGCGCTCATATCCTTTATAGGTATTATTATAGGCGAAATGATCTGGGGGCTGTCGGGCATGTTTCTTTCTATCCCTATCATAGCTATTTTTAAGATCATTTTTGACAGGATTGAAAGCCTTAAACCATGGGGCTACCTGCTCGGTGGCGACTATGAGTATAAAGAAACGGCCGAAAAAAAGATGAAGACCGAATAGCTTATTTGATAAGCCTGTAGATGTGGATGTACAGCGTAATAGCGTAAATTATCAGTATAACCGTATTTAGTACCAGTAGCCAGTTCAGATCTGTTTTACTGAATTTTTTGATAGAACAGATAACAAGCAAGGCTATAAAACCCAGTATCAGCAAAATAGGGAACACCAGGGTCCAGGCCTGTTTTGGTGCCAGGTAAAGGTGCTGCAGTTTTGAGGTGTCGCCCTGTATAAACGGCACAAGTGCTATCAGCAATAAAAAGAAAAATAAACGCGTTACAATTTTAGCGGCAATCTGGCTTGTTTTCATTAGCGGCCAAATTAGTAAATTTGGCACAATGTATAATCACCATAAGTTATCGCTGTTTGTTTTTTTACTCTTGCCTGTTTTAACATTCGCGCAGGTTAAACCGGCTGCATCCTTCCGCATAGTTCCTTTAGGGGTTTTGGGCGGTGCCGATGAAAGCAACCTGTCTGCCTATCTGCTGGCGCCCCGGGGCTCCGATAATTACATTTGCCTGGATGCAGGTACAATACATTATGGTATAGCCAAAGCAATAGCACATAAAACATTTAGCATACCTGCCGATGCTGTACTGCGGAAATACATCAAAGGCTATTTTATCTCACATGCTCATCTGGATCATCTGGCTGGTATGATCATCAATTCGCCGGATGATATCTCCAAAAACATCTATGGCTTAAAAAGCACGCTCGAAACTATCAAAACCCATTATTTTACCTGGGAAAGCTGGGCCAACTTTGCCGACGATGGCGGCACGCCGCAACTAAAAAAATATCATTACCAACCACTTGAACCGGGCAGCGAGACAGGTATAGATAATACCGAAATGCAGGTGCAGGTATTCCCGCTGAGCCATTCTAACTTAACCAGCACCGCGTTTTTGGTGAGGAGCAAGGATAACTATGTTTTATACCTTGGCGATACCGGTGCCGACGAGATAGAGAAAAGCCAAAACCTGCATAACCTGTGGGCTGCAGTGGCACCACTGGTAAAAGCGAAAAAGCTAAAAGCTATTATGATAGAAGTATCGTTCCCAAACGAACAACCTGATAAAAGCCTTTTTGGCCACCTAACCCCGCGTTTGCTGATGAATGAAATGACAGCATTAGGCCAGGTTGCAGGCATATCGTTACAAGGGTTAAATGTAATGGTAACCCACCTGAAACCGCCGTATAACAGCATCCTCAAAATAAAAGCTGAGCTTAAGGCCGCTAATAATTTAGGGCTAAACATTGTTTATCCGCAGCAGGGAAAGGCGCTGGAGTTTTAGGGATTACTTATCGTCGAGCAGGTCGATACAGTTTTTAGACAAGGCCGACAAGCGTTTGTTCAATGTAGCCAGTCCTTGCGGATCTTTGAGGTTTTTGTAAAGCAGTTTAATAAGCGCGAGGGTATCATCATTAGGGTCGCAGGCCTGGGCTTTTTCTAAACAAGGAAGTGTTTTTTTTATTGCTTTTTCATACAATTCTACTATTCGTTTATTTTCTTTGGGATCAGACTCGGTAGCATTAAGTCTGGTAGTAAGTTCGTGCACCTGGTTCAGATACTGATAGCCCAGGGCACGCTGCACTACATAGTAGTTTGGCACAGCGGCGGCAACCTTTTCGTAATATTCAATCGCTTTTACCGATTGCCCGTCGTTCTCGAACAGGTTACCTATGGAGTAGTAAAAGTTATTTCGCACATTATCCTTAAGCTTATCGGCATTGGGGATGATATCCTGACCCAGGGTTAGGGCTTTATCGGTTTCGCCCTGCAGGCGCGCCAGGTTAAAATCAAGGTATTGGTTGTACACCTCATCGGCAGTTTGGGCATAGGTAACCATTGCCGAAAATGTGATGAGTAATATGATGATTGCCTTTTTTAACATGATTGTTGGACGGAGAATATTGAATTTAGTTTAATAAATTATGTAAGCCGCCATGCTTGTTTACTACCTGCCTAAAGGTTGTTGGCGACAACACCAACAACGGCGAAAATGCTTAACGCTCAGCAACGCGCGTCAATACGAGGGACGAAGCAATGACGTTTTGGAACTGTTTGTTTTGTCTCTTGATTCCAAATTCCCGACTCTCACGCAACCTACTTCAACTCATTCAACACCCTGAACATCTTCTCCCTTATCCCGCTGCCCGGGCCGTAGTAATTGTTCACCATGATAGAGAAGCAAAGCTGGCGGCCGTTATGCGTTTGAAAACCTGCATAGGCCTGTACACTGTTGATGCTGCCGCTCTTCATCTTCATATCGTTATACACAGGCAGGCTCTCATAAAAATCGTTAAACCAGGCCTCTTTACGGGCCGATTGCAGTACGCGCGCCATGGTGCCGGTAGTAATCCTGTCCTCGGGCGATAAGCCGCTGCCGTCAAAAATATTCATGGAGCGCTTGTCAATACCTTTCAGCTCCCAAAAATCTTTCATGGCATCTACACCATCAGTAGTAGATGCAGGTTTGCCAGCCTTTGTGGCTATGGTTGCCAGCAATTGTTCAGCATAAAGGTTGATGCTTTTTTGATTAAGCCAGTAAACTATTTTACTTAACTCGGGCGATTGTATGGTTGTGATGTTTTTTGTCGCCGCAGGTATGGCCTGGCCTTTATCTGCCAGCATCAATGACGATTGCGGATCGCTGCTAACAGCAATGCCAATGCTTTTTAAAGTATCCGTCAACCGCAGGGCTGCATCAAAGGCGGGGTCAGGTATGGCGGCGGCTACGCGTTTTTTGGTTTGATCTACCGCGTAGGTGCCACGCAGGTACATCACTTTACTGCCGTAAGCCGGCAGGTATGGGTAGGCCAGGTCGCCGGTTTTGGCGGCACCTGTGGTTAATTCGCTTTTGTATTGCAGGTAATTGGTTTCGGGGTTAGTACCGGCAATGTTAATGGTGCTGCCAACGCCGCCCGTTTTTAATAAAATATCAAACTGGTTTTCGCGCCAGCAAAGCCCGGCAATGCCTGCGCCATAATAGGTGCCCAGGTCCTGCCAGATCCAGCCATCGGGTATCGACTGGCTTTTAAAGCTGCCGTTATCGCCAATTACGCGGCCGTTTATTTTTTTGATGCCTGCTTTTTTCAAAGCGGCTACCATGGTGTTTAACACAACGCCCTCTTTGGTTGATGCCCAGCGCCAGCTGCCCAGGGTAGGGTCGCCGCCACCTTTAATAATGATATCGCCGGTAAGTGTACCATCGGCACTTATAGCGCCTGTATAACCCAGCTGGGTTTGGAATTGGAAATCTTTACCTAAAACATTAAAAGCGGTAATACTGGTTACCGTTTTTAATGTAGAGCCTGGCGCCAGGCCCATATCAGGGTTCCCGGCAAAAACCTGTTCGCCGGTTTGGGCATCCAACACCGTTAACGATACCGAAGCATATCGGCACTGGCTATCCTGCTGTAAACGGGTAAATGCCTTTTGTATATTTTGCTGCAGGGTTTGCGCGCCTGCAATGTTTGCAACAAATAAAAAACTAACTAAGTACTTCAGGTTTATCCTCATGCTTTACGTTCCGTTGGGATATATAATACAGCGGTATGCCTATTAAAACAATAACTAAACCATAAACGGGATATTGCCATTTATAGATACAAAGCAGGATACAAAAAGCGATACCCATAATAATATAAATAGCAGGCAGTATGGGGTAACCAATTGCTTTGTAAGGCCTTTCGGCATCGGGGCGTTTAACACGCAGGATGAAAATACCTGCAATGGTTAACATGTAAAAGATCACCACCACGAAGGAGATCATATCCAGCAGGTCGCCGTAACGGCCGCTTAAGCATAATAATGATGCTACGATGCATTGTATCCATAAGCCAAACTGGGGTACGCCAAATTTATTTAAAGTGCCGGTTTTTTTGAAGAAAACGCCATCCTTAGCCATAGTATAATAAACACGCGCGCCTGATAATATCAGCCCGTTGTTACAGCCAAAGGTGGAGATCATGATCATCACGGCTATGATATACGTACCCACGTTACCAAAAATAACATGCGATGCGGCTACCGCCACACGGTCTTTATCGGCAACGGTTATTTCATGTAAGGATAGTACACCTGTGTAAACAACGTTGGCCAAAACATAAATTAAGGTTACAATGATGGTACCAAACATCATGCTTAAAGCCACATCGCGTTTGGGGTTCTTCATTTCACCGGCAACAAAAGTTACACTGTTCCAAGCATCACTGCTGAAGATAGAACCCACCATGGCAGCCGCTATAGCACCTAAAGCTGTACCCCAGGTTAAAGCTGTTACGCTGCCGTCTTTATTCAGGTTATGCAAATCCCAGGCGTTTGTCCAGTTGGCATGCCATATATCACCTTTAAAGGCTAAAAAGCCAAATCCTATCAATCCAAAAAGACTGATGAGTTTGGTCATGGTGAAGGTGGTTTGAATTACTTTACCGCCTTTTACACCCCTTGTATTTATGTAAGTAAGCAATACGATAACCACAATGGATACCAATTGCGCTGAATTTATTTTAAATGATCCGGCATCTAATACAAAATAATCTTCGCTTACAAGATATTTTAAAGATTCTGGCATTAAATACGCAGTGAATTTGGAGAACGCCACACCTACGGCAGCTATCGTCCCGGTTTGTATCACGGCGAAGAAGCTCCATCCGTATAAAAATGCTATGAGTTTATTATAAGCTTCTTTCAGGTAAACATATTGCCCGCCCGCTTTTGGGAACATGGCGCTTAATTCGCCATAACTCAGGGCGGCGGTGAGCGTCATAAAGCCGGTGATGATCCACACGGCGATAAGCCACCCGGCCGAGCCAACGTTGCGGGTTATATCGGCGCTTACGATGAAAATACCTGAACCGATCATAGAACCGGCTACCAGCATAGTGCCGTCCAGCAGCCCCAGTTCGTGCTTTAATTTGGGTTGAGTAGTCTCTTTTGACATTAGGGTTTAGTTTAAACCACTAAACTATTCAAAAACTTTAATTGACAGGCTATTGTAAAGAAATTAATTTATATTTTGCGGCAACCAAATTATAAACGCGCTCTGCGCAAATTACATAGCTCACTTAATAACACTAATTATAGAATATGGATCTTTTGAACACTTACTTAATTTATTTGATCCCTGTTTTTGGGCTCGTGGGCATAATCGTGATGGCGATTAAATCTGCCTGGGTTACCAAACAGGAAACAGGCGATGCTTCAATGAACCAACTGGCAGGTTATATTGCCGATGGTGCAATGGCCTTTTTACGCGCAGAGTGGAAAATACTAAGCTACTTTGTTGTTGTTGCAGGTATATTATTGGCATGGAGCGGTACTACTGTGGCTACTTCAAGCCCGGTAATTGCCATATCATTTATTATTGGCGCTTTCCTTTCGGCCTTTGCAGGTTACCTGGGGATGCGCATCGCAACAAAATCAAACGTGCGTACTACACAGGCGGCTAAAACCAGCCTGGCACAGGCTTTAAAAGTATCGTTTACGGGCGGTACTGTAATGGGCCTTGGTGTTGCCGGTTTGGCAATTATTGGTTTGGGCTCGTTATTTATTGTTTTTTACCAAATGTACGTGGTAAACGTTGCAGGTAGCAGCGTTAACGGTGAGGCTATGGCTAAAGCGCTTGATGTATTGGCAGGTTTCTCGTTAGGAGCCGAGTCTATCGCGTTGTTCGCGCGTGTGGGCGGTGGTATCTATACCAAAGCTGCCGATGTTGGTGCCGACCTTGTAGGTAAAGTTGAAGCAGGTATCCCGGAGGATGATGTGCGTAACCCTGCAACCATTGCCGATAACGTTGGTGATAACGTAGGTGACGTTGCCGGTATGGGTGCCGATTTGTTCGGATCGTACGTGGCTACGATGCTGGCTACCATGGTACTGGGCCGCGAGATTGTATCTTTAGATAATTTTGGCGGTATTGCCCCGGTTTTGTTACCGATGGTAATTGCCGGTTTAGGCCTCATATTCTCTATTGTTGGTGCATCATTGGTACGGATCAAAAAAGAAACCGACAGCGTACAAAACGCGCTGAACATTGGTAACTGGGTATCAATATTATTAACGGCGGTTGCTACTTATTTTTTAGTGCAGTGGATGTTACCAAACACTGTAATGCATTTAACCCGAGATGTTATACCGGGTACAACCGATCTTAAACCCGGTTCATTAGAGTTTACAAAAAACGGTGTATTTGGTTCAATCCTGGTAGGTTTAGTGGTAGGTACGCTGATGTCTATCATAACCGAATATTATACTGCTATGGGTAAACGCCCGGTAATGAGCATTATCAGGCAATCGGCTACAGGGCATGCAACCAATATTATTGGTGGTTTAGCAGTAGGTATGGAGTCAACCGTGTTGCCTATCCTTGTGTTAGCTGCGGGTATCTACGGTTCTTACTTCTTTGCAGGTTTATATGGTGTGGCTATCGCCGCTGCCGGTATGATGGCAACCACAGCTATGCAGTTAGCTATCGACGCTTTTGGCCCCATTGCTGATAACGCCGGTGGTATTGCCGAGATGAGCCGCCTGCCTGAAGAAGTACGCCACCGTACAGATAATTTAGATGCTGTAGGTAACACTACCGCTGCTACAGGTAAGGGTTTTGCCATCGCATCTGCTGCGTTAACCTCACTGGCCTTATTTGCGGCTTTTGTGGGTGTTGCAGGTATAGAGCATATTGATATTTATAAAGCCAACGTTTTGGCAGGTTTATTTGTGGGTGGCATGATCCCATTCATCTTCTCGGCGTTGTGTATCTCGGCAGTAGGCCGTGCGGCAATGGCGATGGTTGAAGAAGTTCGCCGCCAGTTCCGCGAGATACCCGGTATTATGGAGTACAAGGCACGCCCTGAATATGAAAAATGCGTAGAGATCTCAACCAAAGCTTCTATCCGCGAGATGGTTGCACCGGGCCTTATCGCCTTAATTACGCCTATCATCATTGGTTTTGCCTTCGGCCCCGAAGTATTGGGTGGTTTGCTGGCTGGTGTTACCGTGTCAGGCGTGTTAATGGGGATCTTCCAGAGCAACGCAGGTGGTGCATGGGATAACGCCAAAAAATCATTCGAGAAAGGTGTGGAGATAAACGGAGAGATCTATTACAAAAAATCTGAGCCGCATAAAGCATCAGTAACAGGCGATACTGTTGGTGATCCGTTTAAAGATACCTCAGGCCCGTCAATGAACATCCTGATCAAGCTGATGTCTATCGTATCGTTGGTTATTGCTCCGCACCTAAACAGTGCCGACAACACCAACAAAATGATGCAGAAACAAGAGAAGGTACAATCAATGAATGTGCACCAGATCCATGTAGATAAAAAGATCTAAGGATTTTGAATTGTGGGAAAGCCCTTCGATTTATCGGAGGGCTTTTTTGTGGAAGAAAGATTTATATTAGTGCTGATGAAGAAGCCAGTTGTCCGCATTCTCCTTTACACCCTTTGCTTCTACGATATCTACCTCTACCTGCCGGATATCTTCGACTTGTTTAAACTGGATATTGAACCACCTACAACAGATTACCTGCTTTACTTTGATGCAGCGATGTTATTGGTAGGAGGGATAGTAATAGGCATAATGCTAAGGAGGACAGGCGGTAAATTTAATAAAGGGCTTGGTGTGGTAATGATATTAATGAATGTGGTGCTGACTCCGTTGTTTATTTTTAAAGCGTTGCCATAATAAGCTATTGATAATCATTTTTTTGAATCAGATGATGACGTGTAAATAAATGATAAAGAGAAAGTCGCTTAAATAGCGGCTTTCTCTTTATCGCACACACTTATAAAATTTATAGCCTGTAACCAACCCCTATACCTATTACCCATGGCCTTATTTTAACATCGGCAGGGATGTTTTGTAAAACAGGGCGCAAAGCCTCATTGCCTGATGGTGTAAGGTTTGATGCATCTACCGTGGCCTGGGTAGCAATGAAAATCTTTTTAACGTCAATATTCAGGAATATGGTTTTGCTGATATCATAATCAAACCCTAGCTGGCTTGCAAAGGCAAACTTATTTTTATAGGTTATTCCCTGTACAACAGGGCCTTTATCGGCATTGTAGAATATAGTGTAATTGGCGCCTGCACCTATGTATGGTTTAAAGCCGGTACCCGTAGGTAAATGATATTGTAAAGTAAGGGTTGGCGGTAATAACCAAACATGCCCCAGGTTAACATCGGCAGCAGCAGCGCCGCCTATGGCTGTAAGGTTTGATGATGTGGTACTAACTTTGTGTTTGGTAGTAGCCAGTATCAGTTCGGCAGAGAAGTTTTTTGCGAAGAAGTAGGTAAAGTCTAACTCCGGTACAACGGTATTGCTGATATTAACCCCGCCACCAATTACGCCGATTGCAGCACTTTCCTGCGGTATTATACCGATGGCCCTTACACGGATATCGAATTCGTTTTTTTGTTGTGCAAAAGCGGTAGCTCCTTGTAGTAGTAACACGGATAATGCGAATAGTCTTAATTTTTTCATGATGTATTTTTATTGATTAACAGGTCAAATGTATCCTGCTGTAAATGCTGCCACCATGATAAAAAGCAGTTGATGCGATGAGCGCAATCATTAATTAAACGAATTTAAAAAGGTAATTCCCCCCACCCGGAATGTACCAGCAATAGGTATTTAATATCTGCGTTAGGGATAAAACGGATACCGGCCCGTGGTTAAGGCCTGCAGGCGTATAAGCGGATAGCCCGGGCCGCAGGCAACGCTATAATAAAAAACAAAGGAGTTTGAATAAGGAATAATGACTTTTAAGCTCAAAAACGAATACGGGCGTTTCTAAATATCAATCGCAACTTATTACCATACATCTAATTACAACCGAAACTTACCATCCGCAACAAACCAAAAGTATTTTCATACTCATTTATTTTTGAACGCCAATGTTAATATAATCTGGTACTTAGTGTTTTCAACACCGCATTTCAACAGGGTGAAATTTAATAGCAACCCGCTCATAATCACAATCTTTAATTCTGTTGAAAACCTGTACACCCTTGTTACATTCTGCCCTTTAACTTTTCAATAAATTTAAGTACGTTTGGGGGAACTGAATACAAACTATAAAAACTGATCTTATTAATTAAAACATGAAGGTATTTGTAAAAAAATCTATTGAACAATTAACCAATTCGGTTGATGAGGAAGGAAGCCTGAAGCGTACGCTTGGGGCGGGCAGCCTTATTGCGCTGGGTATTGGTGCTATTATTGGCGCGGGGTTGTTCGTAAGGACTGCTGCTGCCGCCGGCGAACATGCTGGCCCGGCGGTAACCCTGTCATTCATCGTGGCTGCAATTGGTTGCGCCTTCGCGGGTCTGTGCTACGCCGAATTTGCGTCAATTATTCCCATTGCGGGCAGTGCATATACTTACGCTTATGCTACCATGGGTGAAATTGTTGCCTGGATTATTGGTTGGGCATTAATTTTGGAATATGCGCTTGGCGCGGCAACGGTATCCATTAGTTGGAGCGAGTATGCCAATAAACTCCTCGGCGGGGGGATACCCTATGAGTGGTGCCACTCACCTATGGAATCGATTATGGTGAACGGACACAGCGTACATGGTATTGCCAACCTGCCTGCTTTATTAATACTTATTGTATTATCCCTTTTATTAATAAAAGGTACGCAAGAATCAGCTACCGTAAACGGTATCATTGTATTTATTAAAGTAGCTATTGTATTGGTGTTTATTGCTATTGGCTGGCAGTTTATTAATCCGGCTAACCATACGCCATACCTGATCCCGGCTAACGCACCCGATATTATACAGGAAAACGGTAAAGCTTATTCATATGCGCCGTTCTTTAATCATGGCTGGGGTGGTATCATCAGTGGTGCTGGTGTAGTTTTCTTTGCATTTATTGGTTTTGATGCGGTATCAACCGCGGCGCAAGAGGCTAAAAACCCTAAACGCGATATGCCCATTGGTATATTAGGCTCGTTAGTAGTTTGTACCATTCTTTATATCCTGTTCTCGTGGGTATTAACTGGTGTTGCCCCTTATACCGATTTTATGAAATCTGGTAAAGAGGCTTCTGTTGCTTATGCTATCAGCAATTACATGCATGGTTATACCTGGTTATCTACATTGGTTACTGTAGCAATATTAGCAGGTTTCTCTTCAGTTATCCTGGTGATGCTGATGGGACAATCGAGAGTGTTCTACACTATGTCTACAGATGGTTTATTACCGAAGGTATTTTCAGACCTTCACCCAAAATTCAGGACTCCGTACAAAAGCAACATGATACTGTTTGTATTTGTTGGTGCTTTCGCGGCATTTGTGCCAGGCAGTGTGGCCGGCGATCTAACTTCTATAGGCACCCTTTTTGCATTTATTTTGGTTTGCGTGGGCGTTATACTATTACGTAAAACCGACCCTAACCTGGTAAGGCCATTTAAAACCCCGCTTGTACCATTAGTGCCAATTTTGGGTATTATTGTGTGTGCTGCCATGATAGTTGGCTTGCCACATGAAACTCAAATAAGTGCTTTAATATGGATGATAGCAGGTTTAATTATTTACTTTGGCTACAGTAAAAAACATAGTAAATTAGGTAACGTGGCAGATATATTGCCAAAAGCTTCGGATTTCGAAAAGCAATAATTTAGATTTTGTTATCCGTTAGCGGATTAATTTCCGTCCCTAACATACTAAAAACAAAAGAGCTACTGTTAACGCAGTAGCTCTTTTGTTTTTAGTAGCAATGTATATTATTAATAAATTTGGTCTCTAAACCAAACAGGCGATAATGCGGATCACTTTTGTATATAGCCCGCACCATGCATGGCTAGGAAAATTTTAGCTGTTAATAAATCATATCTCAAATTTATTATTTTAGTACCTTATTAAACACATATCTAAACCAATAAAACTATGAATAAAGAGTTTGCTCAGATATTAAATTACCTGCTGTTATTGCCAGGTGAAAAAAGAGAAATTGTGATGCACGCAATGCTTGAAAAAGTTAACGGCAACCATAACGCAGCCGCAAGAATAGCCGTTACCTGCCCGCCTCCCAAACCTACAGATAGCCCAACTAATTTTGGGGAATGGGAATGCCATGGTAGTATTTGGGTGTGGGTTGCTGAACTTGGGCATCAAGCCTAATTTATAATCATGCGGATATTAAGGCTGTCATTTTTCACCAATGGTATGAAAAAGCTTTTACACAGTTGGTTTATTATACCGGCATGGTTTCTTGTTTTTTTGGTTAGTTATAACCTGTATAACCTTAACCAGGTAATGGACTTATTTGGGCTTCAGCCCAGCCATCGAAAGGCATGGAACTATATTTCATTGCTTTTGCTTATTACCATGCTTTATACGTATCGTAAGGGAAGCTATGATAAGTATTCAAATGCCTGTATTAAGTTAGGGTGGCTGGCTTTGTTTCTCACAATCGGCGTAATCCTATTAAATTGTTGGCAGCATTTACAAAATCCCTATTTGATTATGGCAGGGGTAGATGTTTTGTTGCTGATTGTTTTTTGTTTTGATGTTTGGTTTATTTCCGTTATTAAAGAAGATCAATAATTAAATTACCGGGTTGATGATGGTATAACTATTAACCCGTTTTTATTGATTCATTTAGGGATACCGTAACTTTCGCTAACATGTATTGTATTAACATTTATACAAAAGGTTTTGTGCAAACAGAACCTTTTTTGCGTTTAGTACTTTTGCATTGATGAAACCAAACCGCATTATTTGGGTGCTTGTACTTATTGCCATTATAAACTCAATGGGGTTTGGTATTATTATACCACTGTTATACCCTTATGGTAAAAAGTTTGGCGTAACCGAGCATACCATAGGGTTGCTTACCGCGGCCTTTTCTATAGCGCAGTTTTTTGCCACACCGGTGCTGGGTTCACTGTCTGATAAATGGGGGCGCAAACCCCTGCTGCTCATTAGCCTTATTGGTACGGTGGCATCATTTATTATGTTTGGCTTTGCCAACAGTATTTTTATGCTTTTTGCCGCGCGGATATTGGATGGGCTAACTGGCGGCAATATCTCGGTAGCGCAGGCCATGATCTCGGATATCTCCACCCCAAAAGAACGGGCCAAAAACTTTGGGATATTGGGTTCGGCATTTGGGTTTGGCTTTGTAATTGGCCCTGCCCTGGGTGGTTTGCTTAGCAAATTTGGTTTAAAAGTGCCGTTCTTTTTCGCAGCAGGGATAGCGGTTATCGGGGTGTTGCTCACCCTGTTTTTTTTGAAGGAAACCAACCAGAATAAAACCGGCCCCGCAAAGCAAAAACATAACTTTAGCTTCATATCCCTTTACACAGTATTAGAAAAGCCGGTTATTGGCACAGCTATATTTACCGGGTTTTTATTAACCATGGCGCAGTTTACCATGCTGATAGGTTTCCAAACTTTTAGTGTTGATGAGCTAAAGCTAAACCCTACGCAGATAGGCTTGTTTTATGGTGGGTTTGGTATCAGCGGCATATTCATGCAGATGCTGGTGCCTGCAGTTAAAAAAGTAATATCATCGCAAGCGCTTATCCTACTGATATCTACCCTGTTTTGCCTGGGCATGATGATAGTAGCAGGCTTTGCAACGGGTGTATTACTGTTTGCCGTATCTATTGGCATTTATGGTTTGTTTAACGGCTTACGCAACCCCATGCTAAACGCAATTATAGCCGACCATAACGAAGGCAACGGGAAAGGAGAGGTAATGGGCGTAAATCAATCGTACGCTTCAATAGGGCAAACGCTGGGGCCTGTAACGGCAGGTTTAATTACGGCTATATCTATACATAGTATATTCTTTTTATCATCTTTATATATTTTAATTGCACTTTTGTTTAGTATTCGTTTAATCGCAAAAGAAAAAACCTAAACCTATGCACCCTTTAATATTTAAAGAAGTCCTCTCCGTAACCATGATCCTCTTCGCGATCATCGATATACTGGGCGCTATCCCGGTAATAATTCAATTACGCCAGAAGGCGGGGCATATCCAGTCGGAGAAGGCGAGTATCGCTGTATTGGTATTAATGATAGGCTTTTTATTCGCGGGGGATGAGCTGCTGGCCGTTATCGGGCTTGATATATCTTCATTCGCCATAGCAGGTTCCATAGTTATATTCATCATCGCGCTGGAGATGATTTTAGGGGTAAACTTTTTTAAAGAAGATATGCCCGAGTCGGTATCTATCGTTCCGCTGGCTTTCCCGCTCATAGCCGGGGCTGGTACCATGACAACCCTGTTATCCCTCAAATCGCAGTATCAAACCGAAAATATCATAGTAGGTATTATTGTAAACACCCTGTTTGTTTACCTGGTGCTTAAAAACGTAAAATGGCTCGAAAAGCTGTTTGGCAAAACCGGCCTGCATATCCTGCGTAAGGCTTTCGGTGTTATATTATTAGCTATCGCGATAAAGCTGTTCAGGAGTAACAGCGGGTTGTAGCCCTCTCCGCGCGTCATTGCGAGGTACGAAGCAATCTTCGATAGAAAAGTAGGCGATTAGCATGTCGAAGATTGCCACGCTATCGCTCGCAATTGACGCGTGTCTTGATTCCTGTCTCTTAATTTCTTACTGCTATTCTTACTCACTCCTCAAACTATTCACCGGGTTAGCCAATGCCGCTTTAATGGTTTGCAGGCTTATCAGTACCGATGTTGCCAGTAACAGTGCTACTATGGCAATGGCGAAGGGCAGGGGGGTGAGGGTTATTTTATAGGCATAATTGCTCAGCCATTTGTGCATCATCCAATAAGCGAGTGGGCAGGCAATTAACCCCGCGATAAACACCGTGCCCAAAAAATCTTTCAAGAACAGCAGCATTACATCCTTAACCGATGAGCCCAGCACCTTGCGGATGCCGATCTCTTTGGTGCGCTTTTGGATGTTTAACGATATAAGCCCCAATACACCCAGCAATACAATAATCATGGCCAGGCCGGTAGCCAGGTAGGATGCCTTTTTTAACTGCAGTTCGGTTTTATATAATTTGGCAAGCGATTCATCCATAAAGCTGTATTCGAACGGTACGCCCGGCATTACTTCGGCCCATTTCTTTTGCAGGGCTGTAATGCTGGCTTCTATATTGCCCGGTTTTATCCGCATAGAGAAGTAGCGATAAAAGGGGATGTAATTAACGTTAACAAATGTTATGGGTTGTATCCGGCTGGACATGGTACCAAACTGAAAATCGGCCGTTACGCCACAAATGGTTAACTGCGGCATGTTTTGCGCGTTAAATTTTTGGCCGATAGCATCCCTAGGGAATGCAAACCCCAGCGCTTTCGACTGCGATTCGTTGATCACCACCTGTGCCGAATCGGACGGCATATACTGAGGTTTAAAAAACATACCGGCCTTAAGCGGTATACCGTAAGCTTTAGCATACTGGTTATCGGTAAGCAGCATTTGCGATGCAAAGGCTTGGTTGGGGTTGTCTGACAGCTTATAGGCCTGCAAACCGCCGCTGTTAGCGCCATCCAGTATCTCCCATGATAAAGCCACGCTGCTCACCTCCGGTATCTGCGAAAGCCGGTAGCGGATGCTTTCCATTTTTTGTACGCCGGGTTTGCTCCAGTCGCGTGGTAACTGTGCCGACACCACATAATCTTTATTAAAGCCCAGGCTTTTGCTAAAAAACAGGTTGATCTGCCCCGAAATTACGATAGCGCAAACCAGCACCACAGCGGCCGTACCAAACTGAAACGCAATAAGCGCCTTGCGGAACAGCACGTTGTCTTTCACCCTGTCCAATTTGCCTTTCAGCGAGTCGATTGATTTGAGGGATGATAGCACCAGCGCCGGGTATAAACCGGCTAACAAACCAATGAGCAGCGCAAACAGCAACGGTATCGCATAAAAATATAAAGGGAAGGAGAACAGGCCGCCAATGTCAGTAGCCAGCAGGTTGGCAAAGTAAGGCCTTGCAAGGGCGTAAATGGCTAATGCTATCAAAGTAGCAATCATCACCATTAAAACAGATTCGGTTAAAAATTGCCAGATGAGCTGTTTCCTCAAGCCGCCCAACACCTTACGGATGCCCATTTCCTTCATCCGCTGCGAAGAACGGCTGATGCAGATATTCACAAAATTGATCACCGCCATCAGCAAAATAAACAGCGCGATGCTTGATAGCGTGTACAGCATCTTTTTAACCGTGCCGCCGCCCCAATCCAGGTAAAAGGTTTTTAGCGGCACCAGGTAAGGGGTAAGGTTGGCTGCTATTTGCGGCGATGCATTCTTTTTGATCAGGGCGCGCATAGGGCCGTCAAGGTCTTGGGGTTTTACGCCTTTCTTCAATTCTATTAAACCCACCAGGCCGGTATTGTTCCAGCCATCAACACTACGCCCCAAAAACTTGGCCGCAGCCGCCGGTAAAAAGAAGGTACTGTTGCTGCCATCAATAACATTGGTTACCGAGTTTTTGGTGAGCTTTTTTAATACGCCGGTTATGGTGAAATTATGCTTGGTTCCGGTGAAACTTTCGATGGTTACGGACTGTCCAACCGCATCAGTCTTGCCGAAGTATTTTATAGCCGTTTCCTGCGTTATTACGGCCGAAAAAGGATCATTTAAAGCCGTTTTTGGGTCGCCTTGTAACAGTTTAAAGCCATAGGTGGTCAAAAAAGTGCTGTCGCCAACCTGTAAGCTTTCGCGGAAATGTTTATCACCGTATGATACATTGTCGCTTACGCCATCCCAACGGTAAGCATTAGCAACCAGGTTTGGGTATTCGTCTTTTAAAGCCCTGGGCATGGGCGCGAGAGCTGTTAGTATGCTCCCCATGTTCGGGTCTTTCCACTTGCTTTGTATAATATATTGGTTATCAGCATTCCGCAGATCGCTGTTTACGCTAACCTCGTGCCATACATAAGCGGCAATAAGCAGCGTAAAGGCAATACCAACCGAAAGGCCAAATATGTTGATTAGCGAAAAAAGTTTATGTTTCCAGATGTTTCGCCAGGCAATGATAAAGTAGTTGTGCAGCATAGGGCTTAGTTTTGTTGAACTAAATTAGCTGCTAACGATCGGGAAATGAAAAGATTAACAATTTTTAACGTCTTGCACACCAAATCGTCATTGCCACGCTCAGCTATGACGGTTTGGGATGGAAATATGCAGTTACTCCAAAATACGCTTATCTGCCGGTGCTAACATCCTGGCCACAAACATAGTATCGGCTTTGTTTTCGTAACCCGTTAGTACCTTCATTTCTTCCAGTTGCAGGCCAAGCTCTTTGGTAATATAGTTTACAGCATCCTCATTTTCAGCTTTAAAGGCCGAGCAGGTGATATAAATAAGCGGCTTACCCGGTTTAAGATATTTGGCCACATTGGTTACAATGGCTTGTTGCAGGCGTTTAAAAAAGTCGGTTCTGTGTATTTCGAACTGGCTGATCATCTCCGGCGTGCGGCCCCAGGTACCCGAACCACTGCAAGGTGCATCCAGTATAATGCCATCAAACTCATAGTTGTACAAAAGCTGCTCATTATTCTCGGTAAGGTCCATCAGTTTCTTTTGGTACTTACGCAAGCCGGCTTGCTGAAAGCGTTCATCGAGATTGGAAAGAATAGATTCGCGGATGTCAGATACCAGCAGCTTAATATCAGGTTGCATGCTATGCAGCAACAACGATTTACCACCCGAAGCCGCACAGGCATCCCACCAGCTATCCCATTTTTGAGGTTTAAAATAGTTGGCGGTTTGTTGTGATGAGAGGTCCTGCACCTCAAACCAATGTTGTTTTGGGAAGATGGTTTCCAGCCGTGTACCGTTTGGCAACGAAAGGCAATTGTTGCCTTCATCTTTAAAAGTAACGCCAGCTTTGGTTAGCTCGGTTTTAACCTGCGTTTCAAAACCTTTGGCTACCCTGATAAACAGATCGGGTTGTATAAAAAACGATTTTAAGAAGGCCTCCCTGTCGATTCCGGCCGAAAGTTGTGGTACCCAGGGGAAAACCTCCTCCAGCTTAAAATCGGGGTGGGTAGCTTTTATCAGGTTTATTTTCTCTTCAATGCCAAAACCTACACATGCAGCCCAATCGGGTTTAAAATGTTGCAGGAATGAGTTTGATTGCGTGTTGCATAAAAATTCAGCCACCATCAACCTGTCCTCGGCTGGCAGCGTAGGCAAGGCGCGACCTAAACGAAAATAATTGTAGATCAGTCTGCCGGCAACACGCCTGTCGGTAGATCCCATTTGTTTGTTCTGCCTGTAAAAGCCGGGTAAAAATTTGCCTAAAGGCGTATCTGCCGGGTACTCACCCAATATGCGCTGAAACGTCTTTAATTGGTTTATGGCTTTCATTGAATCTTTTTTAGATCGAAGTTCTCGTACCTCAGGATATCTACATGTGTGTTTATCCAGCCCACCCCCGGCTTTTTTATAAAATGGAAACTGTTATGGATACCGTTAAAATCTTCCAGGTCGGGTTTGTTGAAATCCTCATCATCAGCCAGTAGTTTGGCAAAGTACAGGCCCTGATCAAAACCTTTTATGGCAAAGTCGGTAGGCTCGGCACGGTAAGTACGGCGGTAGCTACGTAAAAATGTGTTGGTTTGGGCGCTTTTATAGTCAATCTTGTCTGCCGAGGTGATGTGCGTATTTAGCCGTTGTAAAAGTGCCGCTTTTAAAAAGACAAACTTCTCCCAGTTAGGATGGCCAAACACCGTTACCGGGTATTTTTTTGATAGCGTATCCAGCGACCTAAGCGTCACCATTAAAAAGGCCTGTTTGGTTGATGGTACCAAAAATATGTTCTGATCTGAAGGCGAAAGCTGTTTTACCAGCGGGGTTAAATTACCGCGTACAACGGTAAGGTTTATTACCTGTATCTTCCGTTTGCTCAGGCTGTCAATAGTGCGTTTAAAAGGCGATGTGTACAGTTTTTCGTCGCTAAAGCCAGAGTTAAGGATGAACACCTTTTTGGGTTTTAAGCTTTTAACAATATAGATGGCAGCACCCATGGCATGATATTCAAGCGGCGGGGTCATGGTAACCAGGTTTTGGTTATTGAAGGTTGCCGGCGCCGCGGGCGATAATGGCGATACTATAGGTTTCCGTGCCGATGGCAACATGGCCGTAAACGCCTTTACATCATCAGGGAAAACCGGGCCAACTATTAACTCGCTGGCTTTAACCTGTGGGTTTAGCGCAAGGCTGTGCGATTGTGCGGCATCATCTTTACTATCAAAAACCTGCAGTTTAAAATTAGCGCCTTCTGCAGTCATGGAATCCAGCGCCAGCTTAAAGCCCTGGTAATATTCGGCAGCCATATTGGCCTTGTTTAACCCGGCAGGGGTATAGGTTTGCCCGGCAGCGGCATGGTCAAGCCCCAGTGGCAGTATCAGCGATAAAACATGAACTTTGGCCTCCGATACTTTTACCGGGGGCTTTTCGGAAGGTTTTTCTGTTTTGGTTACGGGTTTTTCAGTTGTTGTTTTTACGGTAGATGAAGGTGCTGTCCGTATTTTTGGCGAACATGCACCTATTATCAGCGCTAAAACAAATATGAACCACTTATTCCCACTCAATTGTGGCCGGTGGTTTCGAACTGATGTCATATACTACCCGGTTAATTCCTTTTACGTTGTTGATTATCTCGTTTGATATTTTTGCAAGTAGGTCGTAAGGCAGGTGGCACCAATCTGCCGTCATCCCGTCTAATGATTCTACCGCGCGCAGGCAAATTACGTTCTCGTATGTACGCTCATCACCCATAACACCTACCGATTGTACCGGTAAGTAAATGGCGCCTGCCTGCCAAACTTTATCATAAACACCGGCAGAGCGCAAATTGTTGATATAAATCGCATCTGCCTGTTGTAATATATCAACTTTTTCTGGTGTGATGTCACCTAAGATCCTGATTGCCAGACCCGGGCCCGGGAAAGGGTGGCGGCCTAAAATGTTAGG
>Ga0247741_1000040_pt1 | contig 110198 bp, 105 predicted proteins | sample UWRJL213509R2_FD_180945 | JGI IMG/M metagenome (GOLD analysis project Ga0247741, IMG submission 180945) | Plant litter microbial communities from Arlington Agricultural Research Station in Wisconsin, United States - UWRJ-L213-509R-2 | ecosystem: Environmental > Terrestrial > Plant litter >...
ATTTGACATTGTGCACGCTGTTGAGTTCTCAAGGATCGGACGCTCCTGATTCAACCTCACGGTCTCGCTCAGGGCAACCTGTATAACTTACCACTCCCCGACCCAGTGTCAAATCGACCCGCCGGACACTTTCGCATCCGAACACATCTCCTCGACCCCGGCCCTGAAGCGGAAATCTCACCCACAAGCTACTCCAGAACCGTCGCAAAGACGAGAACGAATAACAAGGGATTCAGTCCCCAACTTGAGGCCGAAGAACACTGCGGTTCTCCGCACCTTTGGGGTGACAAGTGATGACTCTACGTGGCATCCGCCGCACCTGGCAAAGCACGCCGCGTCCCGGGCGTGTCGCGCTCCGTTCACCCGCCGACTCCCCAGCGTTCAGGCGGGCTCGGCTCTTGACGCGGCAGGAGCGGAGCCCTAACGTATCGGTAATCGTTGTTATCGATAATCGTTGGGAGATCCACCATGGCACGCACATCCGGCACAACACCGGCCATCGCCCCGTGGGGCAGGTGGGACCGCGCGGCGATGTGGTGGATCCTGGCCGGGTCGATCGGGTACGCGCTGATCGTGCTGGTCACAGGCATCGCCCGACTGGTCCACCAGCTGAGCACCCGCACCTGGAGTGGCACCCTCGTTGTGGACGAGGCGCTCCCGCCCGAGGCCGACCGCGGCACCGCCACTCTCATCAACGGCAGCTACGACAGCGCGGCCGTCACTCTCGGCGACATGAGCGACGGGGCTTTCACGCTCCTCACCGCCGGACTGGTGCTCTCGATCATCACCACGGCGATCGTCGCCCTGGCCTTCGTCTACCTGTCGTGGCGTCTGCTTCGCGCGAAGCCGTTCCGGAAGTCGCTGAGCATCGCCTTCATCACCGCCGGCAGCGCCTTGCTGCTCGGCAGCATCATGAGCATCGGCTTCGAGGGGCTCGGTCGCATGATCGTGTCGTCGGAGCTGGTGGGCGACGACACCCTCGAGGGGTTCTGGCCGATGGCCGCGCAGGGCGATCTCGCTCCGATCGGCTTCGGACTGGCCCTGCTGATCGTGGCCTGCGCCTTCGAGTACGGCGAGAAGCTCAGCCGCGAGACGGACGGCCTGGTCTAGTGGGCGACGACGAGCCCACCGGCATCCACTGCCGGCTCGACGAGCTTCTCGCCGAACGGGGGATGACCCTGACCCGGCTGAGCGAGCTGGTGGGCGTGAGCGTGGTGAACCTGTCGGTGCTGAAGAACGACCGGGCGAAGGCCATCCGCTATTCCACGCTCTCGGCGGTCTGCGCCGCCCTCGAGTGCGAGGTGGGCGAGCTGCTGGTGCGCAGCTAGAAGCCGAAGTCCCCGCCGAAGTCGCCGCCGCCACCGAAGTCGCCGCCGCCGAAGTCGCCGCCATCGGCGCTGACGGTGTCGGCAGCGCTGTCAGCGTCGCTGTCGGCACCGCTGTCCGCGCCGGCGTCCGAGCCCGAGGCGTCAGCCGAGGCATCCGCCCCGGCATCGCCGGAGCCCGAGTCGTTGGGGAACATCGTGCTCACCAGTGCCGAGCCGATGACGTAGCCGGCGACCGTTCCGAGCAGCGAACTGCCGACCATGCCGCCGAAGCTCATGCCGTTTCCGCCCATGGAACGCTCCATGGTTCCGGGCTGGCGGAGCTCCGAACGGGTGGCGGACCTTGCGAGCGAGGCCGGATCGCTGTCGTGCGGGGCGTCGCCGGTCGGCGCGTTCTTGCTCAGGCGGGCGAAGAGCATCTCGCGCTGCTCCGGGCTGAGTTGGGCGAAGGCCTCCTGGTGCACCTTCTCGATCGTCTCGGGGGGAGCGGTGCGCAGCAGGTACTGGTAGCGCTCGACGGCGATGTCGTCGTCGGTTCGTCCCTGGGCGTCGCGGCCGGGCGTGCCGCCGGGGGCCGCAGCGTGCTGGGGCGAGCGGCGCGGCTCGGGCTCGACGGAACGCTGGGGCTCTGCCTCGGGAGCGGTCGTCGTCTCCGGAGTGCCGCCGAAAAGCCGGTCAAAGAATCCCATTGGATTGCCCTTCTGAGAGGTGCTGCGTCAGCCGATGGCTGGATTACTTGTCTGCGCGTTCTGCGTCGAACTTGGCGCGTTCCTTGGCTTCGATCTCGGCGTAGACCTTGCGCTCGGTGCGGTCGGCTCGGAAGATACCGCGCATCACGAACCAGAAAATGAGCCCGATGAGGATCGTCGGGGCCAAGGAGAAGGCGGCGTTCGCCCAGAAATTGTCAAGCACGATACCCAGAGTACGGGAGTTCGTCAGCTGGTGAGGCTGAAGATCGCGACCACAACGAGTATTGCCAGAAGAGACACGGTCATCAGCAGACGGGAGGTGCGCCGGGTCACTGTGCCCCGCCCGAGACCAGGCTGACGATGCCCGTGACCACCATGTACAGGCCGATGGCCCCCACGATGATCCAGACGGCGAAGCGGTTGAAGGACGTCGCCTTCTTCTCGCCTTCCTCGCCCGGCAGCTTAAGATCGCTCATAGGGCGAGTCTACGCCGAGCCAGGACGGGCACATGAGCAATCTGGAGAAGGCACCACCGGAGGTCGTCGGCGGAACCGGGACGGACTCCCCCGGCCGCCTCGAGATCCTGCCGCCCCGCGATGTGCCGCTCGGCGGGCCGCGTGCGATGCAGGTCCGCCGCACACTGCCGCAGCGTTCGCGCTCGTTGATCGGCGCCTGGTGCTTCGTCGACCACTACGGTCCCGACCCCGTCGCCGACCGCGGGGGCATGGTCGTTCCGCCGCACCCGCACACCGGACTGCAGACCGTGAGCTGGCTGTTCGCGGGCGAGATCGACCACCGCGACAGCATCGGCAGCCACGCCCCGGTGCGGCCCGGCGAGCTGAACCTGATGACCGCGGGCAACGGCATCGCCCACTCCGAGGTGTCGACCGAGGCGACCACGATCCTGCACGGCGCACAGCTCTGGCTCGCGCTGCCCGACGGCTCCCGCTTCGACGCGCCCGCCTTCGAGCACTACGCGCCACCCGCGGTCGAGATCGACGGCGCCGTGGCGCGGGTCTTCCTCGGCACACTGCTCGGCAGCACCTCGCCGGCGCGCACCTTCACCCCCGTGGTCGGCGCGCAGCTCGACCTCGCGCCCGGCGCGGCCATCGCGCTGCCGGTCGACGCGGCGTTCGAGCACGGGGTCCTGCTCGACAGCGGTTCGCTCGAGGTGGAGGGCTCCGCCGTGGAGACCGGGCACCTCGCCTACCTGCCGGCCGGGGCATCCGCTCTGGGCCTGGTCGCCGGGGATCTCGGCGCGCGCCTGTTGCTTATCGGCGGTACGCCCTTCGGCGAGCAGATCATCATGTGGTGGAACTTCATCGGCCGCACGCACGACGAGATCGTGCGGTTTCGCGACCAGTGGCAGGCGGATGTCGTGGCCGGCGCCAGCAGCACAGGTCGCTTCGGCGAGGTGGCCGGCTACGACGGGCGACCGCTGCCTGCGCCGGAGCTGCCGAACGTGCGGCTGAAGCTGCGGGGCGCGGTGGAGCTATGAGCAATCGCGTCCGCAATTGCGCGACCCCAGCGCCGACCGAGCCTGCGAGGGAGGGTCATTTCACCAGCGGGAAGAGGATCGTCTCGCGGATGCCGAGGCCGGTGATGGCCATCAGCAGGCGGTCGATGCCCATGCCCATTCCGCCCGACGGAGGCATGCCGTGCTCGAGGGCGCGCAGGAACTCCTCGTCGAGACGCATCGCCTCGAGGTCGCCGCGGGTGGCGAGCAGCGCCTGCTCGACGAAACGCTCGCGCTGCACGACGGGGTCGACGAGCTCGGAGTAGCCGGTGGCCAGCTCGAAACCGCGGATGTAGAGGTCCCACTTCTCGACGACGCCCGCCTTCGAGCGGTGCGCGCGCACGAGCGGGCTGGTCTCGATGGGGAAGTCCATCACGAAGGTGGGGCGGGTGAGGCCGTCCTTGACGAAGTGCTCCCACAGCTCCTCCACGTACTTGCCGTGGTTGGCGAGGTGCACCTCCACGCCCTCCTTCTCGGCGAGCGCGACGAGGTCGTCGAGGCTGGTGGCCGGGGTGATCTCGACGCCGGACGCCGCGGAGAGCGACTCGTACATCGAGATGCGGTCCCATTCCCCTCCGAGATCGAATGCCGTGCCATCCGCCCACTGCACCGTGGTCGACCCGGAGACGGCGACGGCCGCGTTCTGGATCATCTCCTGGGTGAGCTCGGCCATCTGGTTGTAGTCGCCGTAGGCCTGGTAGGCCTCGAGCATGGCGAACTCGGGGGAGTGCGTGGAGTCGGCGCCCTCGTTGCGGAAGTTGCGGTTGATCTCGAAGACGCGGTCGATGCCGCCGACGACGGCGCGCTTGAGGAAGAGCTCGGGCGCGATGCGCAGGAACAGCTCGGTGTCGAAGGCGTTGCTGTGGGTGACGAAGGGACGAGCGGATGCGCCGCCGTGCATGGTCTGCAGCATCGGCGTCTCGACCTCGAGATACTCGTGTGCGCCGAAGGTGGTGCGCAGGCTGGCGTTGACCGCGGCGCGGGCTTTGACGACGAAGCGGGCCTGCTCGCGCACGATCAGGTCGAGGTAGCGGCTGCGCACGCGGGCCTCGTCGCTGAGCTCGGAGTGCAGGTTGGGCAGCGGCAGGATGGCCTTGGCGGCGATCTGCCAGTCCTTCACCATGATGGAGAGCTCGCCGCGGCGGCTCGAGATGACCTCGCCGGAGACGAAGACGTGGTCGCCGAGGTCGACGAGGTCCTTCCAGCGCTGGAGCGACTCCTCGCCCACCTCGCCCAGGCTCACCATGGCCTGGATGCGCTGGCCGTCGCCGGCCTGAAGCGAGGCGAAGCAGAGCTTGCCGGTGTTGCGCGAGTGCACGATGCGGCCGGCGAGCCCGACGATGTCGCCGGTGGTGGAGTCGGTCTCGAGGTTCTCGTGCTTCGTGCGTACCGCGGCGATGGTGGTGGTGATCGGCACGGAGACCGGGTAGGCCTCGCCCTCGGCCAGCAGCCGGTCGCGCTTGGCGAGTCGCACGGTCTTCTGCTCGCTGAGCTCTTCGGCGGACAGTTCGGCTTCGTGCTCGGTCATTGCGTGGCTCCTGGCGCTGCGGTGGTCAACGCTCCATGGTAGTCGGGCGCGGTGGAGCGTCAGCCTCCGAGCTGGATCAGCTCGTTGTCGATGAGCCGGGTATCCCCCACGCGCGCCGCGATGACGACCCGGGCCCGGCCGCGGAAGCCGTCGTCGACGGGGAGGAAGGTGGCGGGGTCGACGACGCCGAGGTAGTCGAGCGTCACGGCGGCCTCCCCCATCAGCACGGACTGGGCGGCGGCGAGCACCGCGTCGATCCCGCGGTCGGACGACGATGCGGCGGCCTCGAGCGCCCGCGACAGCGCGAGCGCGGCGCGGGCCTCCCGCTCGTCGAGGTAGCGGTTGCGGCTGGAGAGCGCGAGGCCGCTGGGCTCGCGCACGGTCGGCACGACGGCGACCACCGTGGCGATGTTGAGGTCGCGCACCATGCGCTGCACGAGGAAGACCTGCTGGGCGTCCTTCTGCCCGAAGAGCGCGTAGCGCGGACGCACGATGCCGAGCAGCTTCGCGACCACGGTGAGCATGCCGTCGAAGTGGCCGGGACGGGTGCGCCCCTCGAAGAGCCTCCCGACCTCGCCGGCGCTGACCGTGGTGGCGCTCGCGCCGTCCGGGTACATCTCGGCGACCGAGGGGGCGAAGACGAAGTCGACTCCGGCCGCCTCGAGCTTCGCGAGGTCGGTGTCCATCGTGCGCGGGTAGCGGTCGAGGTCCTCGTTCGGGCCGAACTGCAGCGGGTTGACGAAGATGGAGACGACCACGATGTCGGCCAGCTCACGGGCCCGGGCCACCAGCGCGAGGTGCCCCTCGTGCAGCGCGCCCATCGTGGGGACGAGGGCGACGCCGCGCCCCTCGAGCGCGGTGCGGAGCTCGCGGATGGTCTCGATGACGGTGACGGACACGGGGCTCCCTCGGGTTGCCGCCATCGGCGGACGATCGACTTCCGATGGTACCCGCGGGCCGCCGCGTAGCCTGAGGGCATGTCGGATCAGCCAGCACAGCCGCCCATTGTCGAATTCGCCTTCCCCGGCCCGCTGCGCGACCGGCTCGTCGCCGCGATCCTCGACGGCACCAAGACCGCCACCACCTCGACGCTCGTGGAGTACTCGATCGAGGACGAGCCCCTTCCGGTGGTCGGCAGCAGGCAGACGGTGGTGGACTCCGACGACGCGGCCGTGGCGGTGATCGAGACGACGTCCGTGGAGGTCGTGGCCGTGGCATCCGTCGACCTGCAGCACGCCCTCGACGAGGGCGAGGGCTATGCCAGCGTCGCCGAGTGGCGCGCCGGGCACGAGCGCTTCTGGCAGGGCGAGGCGATGCGCGCCTGGCTCGGCGACGAGCACTTCACCGTCGACGACGGCACGATGGTGGTACTCGAGCGCTTCCGGCTGGTCGAGACGCTCTAGAGACGAGCCTCTACAGGAAGGGCTCGGGCGAGGCGACGCCCTGCAGCGCCGTCTCCACCGAGGAGCGCACGAGGGGCCCGAGGAACCGTCCGGGGGCCTCGATGCCGAGGCCGTCGAGGATTCCGACGGCCTGGCCCACGATCGCCGACGAGAAGCTGGTGGCCGTCTCGATCGCCTCGGCGTAGGCGGCGCGGTCGGACTCGCCGACGATGATCGGCTCTGCGCCCATCTCCACCACGAGCGCCTGCCCGATCGGCTGCACCGGGGTGGGCGCGGTCACCGCGGCGTAGCTCTCGCCGAGGCGCACGAGGTCGAGGCTGGTTCCGGTGAAGACCATCGCCGGGTGCACCGCGAGCGGGATCACGCCCGCCGCGACCGCCGGGGCGAGCACCGAGGTGCCGAAGCCGGGCGCGGTGTGCAGCACGAGCTGCCCGGGCTGCCAGGCCCCGACCGCGGCGAGGCCGGCGACGAGCTGCTCGAGCTGGTCGGAGGGCACCGCGAGGATCACCAGCTCGCTGCGCTCGATCAGGTCGGGGATCTCGAGGATCGGCACGCCGGGGAGCATCGCCTCCGCGCGGTCGATGGAGTGCTGCGAGGTGGCCGAGATGCCGACGATCGCGTGGCCGGCGCCGGCGAGGGCGGCCCCGAGCACGGGGCCGACGCGGCCGGCGCCGATGATGCCGACGCCGAGGCGCCCCGAACGGCCGCTCACGCGGGTGCCTCGCCCGAGCGCCAGCGGTGGCTGGTGTCGATGGACGATGAGCGGATGGCTGCGGCCGCGACGTCCCGGAAGAACTGCTCCGCCTGCAGGCTGTCGACGGCGCCGAGTGACGGCACGATCGGACCGGCCACGGTGTGCAGCTTCACCGTGGCGAGGCGCAGACGGCGGAAGACCGGGCCCTGCTGCAGCGCCACGCTCTGCATACGCGCCTGCGGCACGATGGTGAGCTGGCGCCAGATGACACCCTGGCGCAGCAGCACCGCCCCGGGCAGCATCGCGAATCCGTTGCGGCGCCAGGAGAACCAGAGGTAGACGCGGGAGCGGCGCGGGGAGTTGGTGAAGCCGTCGTCGCCGCCTCGGGAGACGATGCCGCTGTGCAGCAGCGCGGCCGAGGCCTCGTCGGTGAGGTCGGGCAGCACCAGGGCGAGCACCTTGTGCACGTCGTCGAGGTTGCCGACCGGGAGGATCGTGGTGTTCTGCTGGCCGGCCGCGCCCTGCGCCGAGGAGGTCGAGGCGCGGTTCACCTTGATCTCCCACCATCCGGCCTTGCGCCAGAGCAGAGGCTGGTTGACCTGCACCGAGTGGATGCGCCCGGGCGGCAGGGTCTCGTTGCTCGTGGAGAGCAGGCCGAAGCCGATGCGCACGCCGTCGGGGGTCCCCGCGATGCTGTAGCGCAGCGAGCGGGTGAAGCGGGAGATGTAGTAGCCGCTGGTTCCGATCAGCGCGGGGAGCAGGCCGACGAGGAAGATGAGCGAGCCGGTGGCGGTGACGCCCCAGATGATTCCGCCGATGAAGGCGAGCACGAAGATGCTGAAGCCGCTGAGCAGCAGCGAGCCGATCAGCCGGCCGAGGTGCATGGTGACGACGGACTCGGGCGGCGCGAGGCCGGGGTCGAGCTCCGGGGCGAGGAACTCGTTCATCCGGGTCTCGATCAGCTGCGAGGCCGCGGCGGACCGCGCTATCGGCCGGCCGTCGGCATCCGTTGCATTCTTCTCGGCGACACCGGCGGCGGCCGCCGCCTCGGCGCGCCGGGTGCCGGAGGCGAGCCGCAGGATGTCGACCCGCAGCTGGTCGGCGGCGGTCGAGCCGAGGTAGTCGAGCTTGATGTTGGCGTCCTGCCCGGCCACGTTCACCTCGAGGCGCGCGGCGCCGAAGAGGCGGGCGAAGAAGGGCCGGGCGATGTTGATGCCCTGGATGCGGTCGAGGCGCCCCTTGCGGTTGCGCCGGAACAGGATGCCGCTGCGCACCTCCACCACCTCGTCGGTGATGCGGAAGGTGTTCATGCGCCAGGAGAGGTAGTAGCCGACGATGACCACGACGAGCGCCACCAGCACCCCGAGCACGGCGAGCCAGAAGTAGCCGCTCTCGTACAGCCAGATCAGCGGGTCGGGCTGGCCGCCCTCGCCGCCGACGAGGATCTCGATGCCGATGTCGCGCAGGTTGTAGAGCACGAAGCCCAGGATCGCGATGAAGGCGATGCCGCCGCGGAGGAGCGGGGTGAGCGGATGAAGGCGGTGCCACTCCCCGTCGGTGAAGGCCTGGCCGTCGGTGACGGCCTGGCTCCGCTCGGGAGTCACAGTCCCGCCCGGCGGCTCTCGGCGAGGGCGACGAGCCGGTCGCGGAGCTCCTCGGCGTCGGCCTCGGCGAGCCCGGGGATCACCACGCCGGTCGCGGCCGCGGCGGTGACGAACTTGAGCTCGCTGAGCCCGAGGGCGCGGGCGAGCGGTCCGCGGTTGATGTCGACCAGCTGCATGCGGCCGTAGGGAACGGAGACGAAGCGCTGGTAGAGGATCCCCTTGCGGAAGAGCACGTCGTCGTCGCGCAGCTGGTAGCCGATCGCGCGCACGCGGCGCGGGGTGAGCACGATGGTGACCAGGAAGACCACGGCGAGGGCGGCGGCGGCGATCCACAGCCAGCGCACCCCGGTGGTGAGGGCGATCACGACGGGGACGGCCGTGACGATCAGGCCGAAGATGATGTAGCCCACCACGTCGACCACGATGTAGCGCGGCGAGACCCGACGCCAGTCGACTTCGGGAAGGTCGATGCGGGCTGTCATGCGTGGTCCTGACTGGCGGGGAGCTGGGTGGGATCGTCGTCGTCCGGCGGGAGGGTGCACATCTTCTCGGCGATGAGCCCGCCCGCGAGCAGGATCAGCGCACCGGCGACGGTGACGACGGTCATCGCGATCGTGCCGCCTGCCGGCACCACCGAGCGGGTGAGCAGGAAGAGCAGCACGCCGAGCGCCATGCCGGCGAAGATCGCCCCGGTGAGGCTGGACGCCTTGGCCAGCACCACCACGCGGGTGGCGTAGAAGGGGTCGACGCGGGTGGTCGCCGTGCGGCGCACCGCCCGGTAGACCGGGCGGGCGATGACCACCACGATCACGCCGATGAGGGCGAGCGCCACCGCGAGCGTGTACGGCGGGATGAACGCCGGGCTGCCCGCCGAGACCAGGACGGTCTCGAGGAACCAGCCGGCGCCCCCGCCGAGGAGGGCGAGCAGGAGGAGCATGGAGGGGCGGGTGCGCGTCACGTGAGGGGCCTCGCGTCGAAGGGGCGGATGCCGGCGTCCGACGCGGCGGGGAGCGCGTCGATGCGGCCGTGCGCGAGCAGGGTGGCCAGCGGCTCGATCTGCAGCCACGGCACCACCACGAAGGAGCGGTCGGCGGCGCGCGGATGCGGCAGGGTCAGGCGGTCGGTGTCGATGCGCATACCGCCGAAGTCCACGATGTCGATGTCGAGGGTGCGGTCGCCCCAGCGCTCCTCGCGCACCCGGCCGTGCTCCTGCTCGATGGCGTTGAGCGCGTCGAGGAGGTCGTCGGGGTCGCGGGGTGTGCGGATCGCGACGACCGCGTTCAGGTAGGCCGGCGCATCCGCATCGACACCCCCGGGTTTCACCGCGGCGGTCTCGACGAGGCCGGAGGCCGCGGTCACCCGCACCTCGGGCAGCGCGGCGATCTCGGCGACGGCCGCGCGGATGGTGGCCTCGCGGTCGCCGAGGTTGCTGCCGAGCGAGAGCACCACGGGCAGCTCCACCCGCAGCCGCTCCTGTCGCAGCAGCATCAGTCGCGCCCGCGCACGATGGTGACGGCCACGTCGTCGAAGGGCACGGTGATCGGTGCGCTCGGCTTGTGCACGGTGACGCTCACGAGCTGCGCCGCGCGGTGGGCCAGCACGACCCGCGCGATGCGCTCGGCGACGGTCTCGATGAGGTCCACCGGGTCGCTCTCCACGGCGCCGACGATCTCCTCGGCCAGCACCCCGTAGTGGATGGTGGCCTCGAGGTCGTCGGAGGCCGCGGCCGCGGCGAAGTCGAGGTGCACGGTCACGTCGATGACGAAGACCTGCCCGTCGCGCTTCTCGTGCTCGAAAACGCCGTGAAAAGCGGATGCGCGCAGGCCGGTGAGCGTGATCGTGTCGAGCGGGGCCACTTAGTGCGCCCCGTTTTCCCAGGCCGTCCAGACGGTGAGGGCGGCGCGGGTGGTCGCCACGTCGTGCACCCGCACGCCCCAGGCGCCGGACTGCGCCGCGAGGGCGCTGATCACGGCGGTGGCCGGGTCGCGGTCGGTGGCCGGGGCCTCCTGCGGGAGGAGGTCGGCGAGGAAGCGCTTGCGCGATGCGCCGATGAGCACGGGGAAGCCGAGGCTCTGCAGGCGGTCGAGGCGGCCGAGCAGCTTCCAGTTGTGGTCGGCGGTCTTGGCGAAGCCCAGGCCGGGGTCGATGATGATGCGGCGCTCGTCGACGCCCCAGACGATGAGCTCGGCGACCCGCAGCTGCAGCTCGGTGCGCACGTCGCCGACGACCTCGTTGTAGCGGGCGAGCTCGTCCATGGAGTCGCTGTGGCCGCGCCAGTGCGACACGATGTAGTCGGCTTCGAGGCCGGCGATGGTGCGGAACATCTCCGGGTCGGCGAGACCGCCGGACACGTCGTTGACGATGGACGCGCCCGCCTCGACCGCCGCTCGCGCGGTGGAGGAGTTGAGGGTGTCGATGCTGACGCGGATGCCCTGGTCGCTGAGCTCGCGCACGATGGGGAGCACGCGCTGCTGCTCCTCGTCGGCGGGCACGCGCACGGCGCCCGGGCGGGTGGACTCGCCGCCTACGTCGATGATGTCAGCGCCCTCGGCGTGCATCGCGACCGCGTGCGCGATCGCGTCGGCGGGCTGCTCCCACCGGCCGCCGTCGCTGAACGAGTCGGGGGTCACGTTGAGTATTCCCATGATGCGAGGTCTCGGCCTCGGGGTCGACCTAACCAGAACCATGTCATTACCCACGTGTGCCGCCTCCGATCAGCGAAATGATCTCCGCTCGTTCCCTAGTCTCGCTCAGGCTTCCCCTGCTCGCCAGTGTGAGTGTCGAACTCGTGCTCTGCCGGGGGCCGCGCGAGGTGACGCACTGGTGTTCCGCGTCGAGCACCACGAGCACTCCGAGCGGGTCGAGTCCGGCCTGGATGGTGTCGGCGATCTCCTCGCCGAGGCGCTCCTGCAGCTGCGGCCGCGCCGCGAGGGTCTCGACCACCCGCGCGAGGCGTCCGAGGCCGGTGGCCTTCTCCCGCGGCAGGTAGGCGATGTGCGCCCGGCCGAGGAAGGGCAGCAGGTGGTGCTCGCAGACGGATCGGAACTCGATGTCGCGCACGAGCACGACCTCGCCGAGCTCGCCCTCTCCGAGGTCGACGGTGTCGGCGAGGTGCTCGAGCGGGTCGACCCCGAGTCCGGCGAAGAACTCGCCGTAGGCCGCGGCGACCCGCTGCGGGGTGGCGACCAGTCCCGCTCGGGCGGGATCCTCGCCGATGGCGGCGAGGATCTCGGCTACCGCCGCCTCAATGCGTCCGGTGTCGATGGGCATCCGTGATCAGGCGGTCGCGATGCCGGGCGTCTTGCGCGGGCGCGGTGCGCGCTTCGGCTCGACGGGCGGCTCCGAGTCGATTCCGCCGTCGACGGCCTCGGGGTCGATCGGGGCCTTGGCGGGCACCTTAACGGGAGGGCGGTCGGAGAGCGGACGATTGGTGCTGGAGAGCCACTGCGGGCGCTCCGGCAGCTTCTCGAGCCCCTCGAAGATCTCGGCCAGCTGGTTGTGGTCGAGCGTCTCCTTCTCGAGCAGCTCGGTGGCGAGGCGGTCGAGCACGTCGCGGTTGGTGTTCAGCACCTGCCATGCCTCGTCGTGGGCCTGCTCGATGAGCACGCGCACCTCGGCGTCGATGGTCTTGGCGACCTCGTCGGAGTAGTCGCGGCTGGCACCCATGTCGCGGCCGAGGAAGGGCTCGCCCGCGGTGAGGCCGAGCTTCACGGAGCCGACGAGCGAGCTCATGCCGTACTCGGTGACCATCTTGCGCGCGATGGAGGTGGCCTTCTCGATGTCGTTCGAGGCGCCGGTGGTCGGGTCGTGGAAGACGATCTCCTCCGCGACGCGGCCGCCCATGGCGTAGGCGAGCTGGTCGAGCAGTTCGTTGCGCGTGACCGAGTACTTGTCCTCCAGCGGGAGCACCATCGTGTAGCCGAGGGCGCGGCCGCGCGGCAGGATCGTGACCTTGGTGACGGGGTCGGTGTTGCGCATCGACGCGGCGGCGAGGGCGTGTCCGCTCTCGTGGTACGCGGTGATGAGCTTCTCTTTGTCGTTCATCAGGCGGGTGCGGCGCTGCGGTCCGGCCATCACGCGGTCGACGGCCTCGTCGAGGGCGCGGTTGTCGATGAGCTGCGCGTTGCTGCGGGCCGTGAGCAGCGCGGCCTCGTTGAGCACGTTCGCCAGGTCGGCGCCGGTGAAGCCGGGCGTCTTGCGGGCGAGCACGCCGAGGTCGACGCCCTTGGCGAGCGGCTTGCCCTTGCCGTGCACCTCGAGGATCTGCTTGCGTCCGAGCAGGTCGGGCGCGTCGACGCCGATCTGGCGGTCGAAGCGGCCGGGGCGCAGGAGGGCGGGGTCGAGCACGTCGGGACGGTTGGTCGCCGCGATCAGGATGACGTTGCTCTTCACGTCGAAGCCGTCCATCTCGACCAGCAGCTGGTTGAGGGTCTGCTCGCGCTCGTCGTTGCCGCCGCCGACGCCGGCACCGCGGTGGCGGCCGACGGCGTCGATCTCGTCGATGAAGATGATGGCAGGGGAGTTCTCCTTGGCCTGCTGGAAGAGGTCGCGCACGCGGCTCGCACCGACACCGACGAACATCTCCACGAAGTCGGAACCGGAGATCGTGTAGAACGGCACACCGGCCTCGCCGGCGGTCGCGCGGGCGAGCAGGGTCTTTCCGGTGCCGGGAGGGCCGTACAGCAGCACGCCCTTCGGGATGCGGGCGCCGACGGCCAGGAACTTCGCGGGCTCCTTGAGGAAGTCCTTGATCTCCTCGAGCTCCTCGATCGCCTCGTCGGATCCGGCGACGTCGGCGAAGGTGACCTTCGGGGTCTCCTTGCCGACCAGCTTGGCCTTGGACTTGCCGAACTGCATGACCTTGGAGCCGCCACCCTGCATCCGCCCGATGAGGAAGTAGAAGATCACGCCGATGATCAGGAAGGGGAGGAGGATGCTCAGCAGCGAGGCGAAGAAGTTGGTCTGCGGAACCTCGTCGCTGAAGTCCTTCAGGCTCGCCGAGTTGATGGCGTCGACGACCTCGGGGCCGCGCGGTGCGACGTAGTAGAACTGCACCTGCTCGCCCTTGTCGTCGAAGCTCTTGGTGAGCGTGAGGTCGACGCGCTGCTCGCCGTCGACCATCTTCGCCGACTCGACGGTCTTGCCCTCGAGGAGCGTGAGACCCTCCTTGACGGAGATCTCTTTGAAACCCGAGCTGGTCAGCAGGCTGGAGCCCACGATGACCGCGACGATGGCGATGACGATGTAGAGAATCGGCCCGCGGAAAATTCGCTTGAAATCCATGATGTTCCGGGCGTGCAAGCCCAGTACCTTCCTGCTGAGGAGACGTGGGGCTAGATTACTGCCTTGGCACTGGGGGGCCGCTGGATGTTCGCCGTGGGCGCACTGCGCGCTGTGGCCTTATGCATACACGTGCGGGGCGAGGATTCCGATGCCGCGCAGGTTGCGGTACTGCTCCGCGTAGTCGAGGCCGTAGCCGACCACGAAGGCGTTGGGGATCTGGAAGCCCTCGTACTTGACGTCGACGACCACCTTGGCGGCGTCGGGCTTGCGCAGCAGGGCGCAGATCTCGACGGATGCCGCGCCACGGGTCTCGAGGTTGCCGCGCAGCCAGGAGAGGGTGAGGCCCGAGTCGATGATGTCCTCGACGATGAGAACGTGACGGCCGTGCAGGTCGGTGTCGAGGTCCTTGAGGATGCGCACGACGCCGGAGGACTGCGTGCCGGAGCCGTAGGAGGACACGGCCATCCAGTCCATCTCGATCGGGATCGTCAGCTCGCGGGCGAGGTCGGCCATGACCATCACCGCGCCGCGCAGCACGCCGACGAGCAGCACGGGCTCGCCCGCGTAGTCCACCTCGATGCGGCGGGAGAGCTCGGCGATCTTCGCGTGGATCTGCTCCTCGGTGTAGAGGATCTCGGCCAGATCGTTCTCGACGTCACTGAATTCCATGGGGTTCCGCTCCTTGTTCGCTGTCGCGGTTCGCGCTGAAAACCAGCAGTGCGCCCCGACGTTCAACCCTAACGCCCGGGAGGTCCAGCCCTGCCTGCCCGTGCCAGTCGGTCACCAGCCGCGCGACCTCCAGGGTCTGGCTCCGGCTGAGGTTCACATGGAACTCGCTGGACACCGCGAGCCGGATCAGCCGCTGGCGCAGGGCCGCCGGGTTGGCGGCCAGGGCGGCCACGGGCAGCGAGATGCCGGCCTCGGCGATGTCGGCCAGCTCCTCGGCGATCTCCTCGGCGAAGTGGTCGAGCGCCTCCGAGTCCTCGCGCAGCTGGTCGGCGGTGCGCACCAGCGCCTCCGCGATCCCCGGGCCGAGCTCGCGCTCGAGCAGCGGCAGCACGGTGCTGCGCACCCGCACGCGGGTGAAGGCCGGGTCGAGGTTCTGCGGGTCGGCCCAGGGCGCGAGCTCCGAGTCCGCGCAGAACTGCTCGGTCTGCGAGCGGCGGATGCCGAGCAGCGGGCGGGCGTAGATTCCCGAGCGCGGGGCCATGCCCTGCAGGCTCGTCGCCCCGCTTCCCCGGGCGAGCCCGAGCAGCACGGTCTCCGCCTGGTCGTCGAGCGTGTGGCCGAGCAGCACGGTGTGCGCACCGGTGTCCGCGGCCGCCCCGGCGAGGGCCGCGTAGCGCGCGGTGCGGGCGGCCGACTCGGGGCCGCCCGCGGTTCCGACGCTCACGCGCTGCACGATGACCGGGTCCATTCCGAGGGCTCTGGCGTGGGACGCGGCGGCAGCCGCGACATCCGCTGAGCCCTCTTGCAGCCCGTGGTCGACGACGACCGCGCCGGCGCGCAGCCCCGCCCGCGGCGCCTCGAAGGCGGTGGCGGCGGCCAGCGCGAGCGAGTCGGGCCCGCCGCTGAGGGCCACGAGCACGAGCGGACTGCCGAATGAAGGAGAAACCGCGTCGTCGCGACGAGCGCTCGCGGATGCGACGCCCTCCGTCCCGAGATCTCCTTCATTCGGCAGCGTGGGGAGGGGGAGCGCCGAGCGCACCGCGCGCCGGATGTCGGCGATGGCAGGGGTGAGTCTCGGGCGTGTTGGCTGCATCCGATAACGTTATTGCAGCATTCATCAATCCAAGGAGCTCACAACCATGGCCGCCTACGACGCGATCATCGAAATTCCCAAGGGAAGCCGCAACAAGTACGAGGTGGACCACAAGACGGGACGCGTCTACCTCGACCGGGTCCTGTTCACCGGATTCGTCTACCCCACCGACTACGGGTTCTTCGAGAACACCCTCGGCCTCGACGGCGACCCCGTCGACGTTCTGGTGCTGCTCGACTACCCGCTCTTCCCCGGCGTTGGCGTGTCCGTGCGCCCCGTGGCCGTCTTCAACATGACGGACGACGGCGGCTCCGACGCCAAGGTCATCGCCGTTCCCGCGACCGACCCGCGCTGGGCGCACATCCAGGACATCAACGACATCCCGGAGTACACCCGCAAGGAGATCGAGCACTTCTTCGAGCACTACAAGGACCTCGAACCCGGCAAGTGGGTGCGCACCGAGGGCTGGGGCGACGCCGCCGAGGCCCATGAGATCGTCGAGGCCGGCATCGTGAAGCTGGCCGCCGAGGGGCACTGAGGCTCAGCGCTTCAGTCGTCTGCGCTGCACGTCACTGCACCTCAGCACTGCACCGAAGGGCCCGCCGGATCGTTCCGGCGGGCCCTTCGGCGTTCCCGGGGCGTGCGCGGGCGGCCGCGATAGTGCAGTTCGGCACCGTTTTGGAGGCGGAGACCGGGCGCAACTGCACTATCGCGGCGCGCGTCCGCGCGGGCGTGGCCGGCGGAACGACGAGGGGCCCGCCGGATTGCTCCGGCGGGCCCCTCGTGGTGCGTGCGGGGACTAGCCCAGCGTCACGCCGCGTGCGCGCATAAAGGGCACAGGGTCGACCTGCGTGCCGTTGACCCGCACCTCGTAGTGCAGGTGGCAGCCGGTGGATCCGCCGGTGGTGCCGATGCGGGCGATGTTCTGGCCAGCGCCGACCCGGGCGCCGACGCCCACGAGCAGACCGCCGTTGATGATGTGGCCGTAGGCGGTGGAGGTTCCGTCGCCGTTGTTGATCAGGATGAAGTTGCCGTAGTCGCCGTACCAGCCGGAGTAGGCCACGGTGCCGCCGTGCGCGGCGTAGATCGGCGTGCCGCAGCTGCCTGCGATGTCGGTGCCGCCGTGCAGGCGCCAGACGTGGCTGTAGGGGTTCAGGCGGTTGCCGAATCCGCTGGAGATTCCGCCGCCGGCCGGCTTGGCCCAGTCGCCGACGACGACTCCGCCGCCACCGCTGCCTCCGCCACCGCCGCCTCCGCCGCCGCCCGCTGCGGCAGCTGCCGCCGCGGCAGCCGCAGCCGCTGCTGCGGCCTGGCGCTGGCGCTCGCGCTCGGCGGCCGCACGCACCTCGACACCGGTCATGTAGTCGGCCTCGGTCACCTCGCGGCGCTCGGTGAGCACGGCGAGCTGGGCGGCGAGGTTCGCGGAGTTGTTCTCCTGCTCGAGCACGGCTGCCGCAGCGGCCTCCGCGGCCACCGTGGCGGCCTGGAGCGCGGCCTCTGCTTCGGCGCTGAGCGCTGCGAGCAGGTCCTCGGCGACATCCGCTTGATCGGTAAGCGCCTGGGCGGTGTTGCTGTCCTGAACGGCCTTCTCGTAGATGCCGGCCGTCTGCTCGGTGAACTTGTCGGCCATGCCGTAGCTGTAGAGCAGGTCGTCGGCCTTGCCCGCGTTGACGAAGAGGTTCGTGCTCACGTCGCCGTTGCCTGAGCGGTACTGCTGCGCGACGATCTCGCCGGCGCGGTTCTTGGACTGCGTCGCGAGCTCTGCCGCGGCATCCGCCTGACCGCGGAGCTTCTCGGACTTGAGCGCGGCCTCCTGGAACTTCTGGTTGGCCTCCTGGGCGGCGTTGCCCTTGGCGATGGCGTCGGCCTGCGTGCGCTCGACCTCGGCGCGGAGCGTGTCGAGAACGCCCTGGATGCGCTTGATCTCGGCCTGCGTGGCGGACTCGCTGGCGCGGGCGGCGCGCACGTCGTCCCAGCTGGGGTAGTCGGCCGCGGAGGCGGACTGGATGTTCGAGCCGGCGATGGAGCCTCCGGCGAGCAGCGAGACGGCCATGGCGATAGCCACGAACCGCCGGGAGCGCGCGGGGCGGCGCGGCGCGCTCACGGAACCGTCACGGTGTAGCCAAGAAGTCATTTTTCCCCGAATCGTGTTGAGGCGCGGCCGCCAGGGCGAGCTAGATCACGCCAGTAACACTGTCAACTTCAACAACACTAACAACAGGCGGGTGCGGGAACCTAGGAGATTCGCGGCTTCCGAGCGAGGTGCCCGCGCAACGGGAGCCGGACACGAAGCTACGCCCGAATCCGACACGCGGGCGTATCCCCCGCCGTTGCGCGGATTTTGCCCCCTCGCGAGGTGCCATTCGCGGCTGCTTTTGGTGTTTGGCCAAAGTGTCCGTATGCTTATCCCTCGGTAGCTATTGCGGTTTGTTTCGCATGGCCCCATCGTTTAGTGGCCTAGGACGGCGCCCTTTCACGGCGTTAACACGGGTTCGAATCCCGTTGGGGTCACAAACACAAAACTAAATAGCATGGCCCTGTAGCGCAGTTGGTTAGCGCGCCGCCCTGTCACGGCGGAGGTCGCCGGTTCAAGTCCGGTCAGGGTCGCAAGTTGAATAGCCCATCCGAAAGGGTGGGCTATTTCACCTAGAGGACTTCTCGTCCTCGATGGCCCTGTAGCTCAGTTGGTAGAGCGCACGACTGAAAATCGTGAGGTCACCGGATCGACGCCGGTCGGGGCCACCACACATTCTCCACGCTTCCCTCGCTTCGGCGGGGGTTTTCGCGTTAAGGCGACCGGCTCAGGCGGGCGGCACGAGGCCGAGGGCGGCCTTGATGCGCTCGGCGTCCTGCGGCTGCGCCTCGGATGCCGCGATGTTCGCGTCCGCGACGGCCTGCACGACCTCTTCGCGCTGGATCGCGATCCCCCGGGGCGCGTCGATGCCGATACGCACACCATCTCCTCGAGATTCGAGAATGGTGATGACGATATCGTCACCGATGAGAATTCTTTCCCCCGGCTTGCGAGTTAACACGAGCACGCGCTCAGCCTATCAATCGGCGTCGACCCAGCGGACGGGCAGGCCGAGCAGCTCCACGGTGCCGGGAGACGCGGTGGCACTGGCGCCCCACGCCAGCACCCCGGTGGCCGGCGCGACGGCGACGACGGCACGCACCCAGGCGGCCGTGTCGTCGTGCTTGCGCCCGGCGTCGACGGCCAGCCAACGCTGGTCGGCGTCGAGGCCGGCGAGGTCGGGCTCGGGCCCGGCCAGCCCGTAGGCCACAACGATGCCCGTCCCCGCGCGCACACCCTCCGCCCGCGCCGCGGTGAGGTCGCGGCGGTCGGCCACCTGCCCGACGCCCTCGGCGGACGGTCCGCCCGCGACGCGCAGCAGGCATCCGCCGTCGCCCGCGAGCCGCGTCGCGATACGCAGGGCGTCGCCGCCGCGGCCGATCACCATCACCAGGTCGCCGGGCCCGCGCAGCGGCTCGGGGGCGATAGGACGAGCGAGAGGAGCCACCGCCGCGATGGAAACAGCGGGAAGAGCGGACGGCGCCGCCGCCGCCGCGATCGACCGAGCCGCCGCGACAACCGCCGCCCGCGCGGCCGGATCCGGGATCGGTGCCGTGGTGCGCCGCAGCCCGGCCAGGATCGCGGCGAAGTCGTCGGACGCGGTGGACACCGCCCAGGCCGGGTCGGCGAAGCGCTCTGCGGCCTCGTGCTCGTCGGCATGGTCGAGCAGCGCGGCGATGCCCGCGCGCGCCGGGAGGTCGAAGGCGTGCGCGTCCACCGAGGTGGCGTCGCTCACCTCGACGGTGGCGCGGAAGCTGCGCTGCGCGAAGAATCCCTGCAGCCCCTTGGAGGTGACGACCGTCGTCTTGACGACCGTCGCATCCGCCCCGTACTGCTCGCGCACCCGCGTGTTCAGCTCCTCGAGGGAGCCCGCCTCAACGTGATATCGACTCGGTGACACGGACGACCCCCACTGTCTCTATCGTGACGTTGGCGGCCGTGACCTCCTGGTAGGAGAGCACGGGGATGCCGTCGGACTGGGCGGAGACGAGCCGCCGGATGGCCGGCCGCAGGGCGGGAGCGCACACCAGCACGGCGGAGAGCCCGTCCGTCTCGAGCGAGGTCGTGGTCTCGCGCAGCGAGCCGAGCAGCGCCTCGAGCCGGGCCGGGTCCATCAGGATCTGCGTGCCGAGCTCGGAGGGCCGCAGCCCCTCGAGCATCGACTGCTCGAGCAGCGGGTCGATCATGATCACGCGCAGCAGCTGCCCGTCGAGGTGCGGCGACAGCAGCGCGGGTCCGAGGGCGGAGCGTGCCGCCTCGACGAGGCCCTCCGCATCCGTCGACACCCGGGCCCGCAGCGAGAGCGCCTCGTAGATGCGCGGCAGGTCGTTGATGGGGATCTGCTCGCCGAGCAGCCCCTGCAGCACACGCTGCACCTCGGCGAGGCTGAGCGCCGAGGGCACCAGCTCGTCGACCGCGGAGGGATTGACCTGGCGCACCCCCTCGGTGAGCACCCGCACGTCCTCGCGGGTGAGCAGCCGCGCGACATTCGCGGTGATGATCGACGAGAGGTGCGTGACGACCACCGACACGCGGTCGATCACCGTGGCGCCGAGCATCTCCGCGCTGTGCCGCATCTCGCTCGGAACCCACTTGCCGCTCAGTCCGAACACCGGGTCGACCGTGGAGGTGCCTGGCAGGCTGCCGAGCCCGTCGCCGAGCGCCAGCACCTTGCCCCGCGTCGCCCCGCCGCGGCCCGCCTCGACCCCCGCGATGCGGATCACGTAGGTGGAGCCGGGCAACTCGATGCTGTCGCGGGTGCGCACCGGCGGCACGACCACGCCGAGCTCCATCGCGATCTTGCGGCGCAGGGAGCGCACCCGGGCGAGCAGGTCGTCTGAGCTGTCCGACACGATGTCGACCAGGTCGCTGGCCAGCATGATCTCGAGGGCGTGCACGCGCATCTGCTCGATCAGGCCCTCGGTGGTTATCGGCTGCACCGCCTCGGGCGACGCCGCCTCGGCCTCGAGCTTCAGCACCTCGGCCGCCTTGCCCGCCTTCACCCGCTGGGCGATCACGAACAGCGCGCCGCCCACCAGCACGAAGGGGATCAGCGGCATGCCAGGGATGAAGGCCATGCCGATCGCCGCCGTGCCCGCGATCATCAGCGCGTTGCGCGACTGGGTGAGCTGAGCGGATGCGGCCGAGCCGAGCTCCTCCTCGACATTCGACCGGGTCACGATGATTCCCGTGGAGACCGCCATCAGCAGGGCGGGGATCTGGGTGACGAGGCCGTCGCCGATGGTGAGCAGCGCGTAGGTGTTCAGCGCCTCGCCGATCTCCATGCCGCGCTGCAGCATGCCGATCGCGATGCCGCCGATGAGGTTGATGATGATGATGACGATGCCCGCGATCGCGTCGCCCTTGACGAACTTGGAGGCTCCGTCCATCGCGCCGTAGAAGTCGGCCTCCGCAGAGACCTCCGCACGGCGGGCGCGCGCCTCGGCGTCGGTGATGAGCCCGGCGTTGAGGTCGGCGTCGATCGCCATCTGCTTGCCCGGCATGGCGTCGAGGGTGAAGCGGGCGCCGACCTCGGCCACGCGCTCCGCGCCCTTGGTGACGACGATGAACTGGATCACCACGAGGATGAGGAAGATCACGGCGCCGATGATGATCGAGCCGCCGACGGCCACGTGGCCGAAGGCCTCGATCACCTGGCCGGCGTAGCCGTCGCCCAGCACCAGCCGGGTCGACGCCACGTTGAGACCCAGCCGGAACAGCGTCGCCACCAGCAGCAGCGAGGGGAACACCGAGAAGTCCAGCGGCTTCTTCACGAACATGGTGGTGAGCAGAGTCACCAGCGCGAGCATGATGCTGATGATCAGCAGGAAGTCGAGCAGCCCCGCGGGGATCGGCACCACCAGCAGCAGGATGATGCCGACCACCCCGACGGGCACGGCGAGTTTGGCGAGGTTGCGGTTCACGTCAGTGGCCCTTCGGTTGAGTCTGGATGGTGTGGACGCCGTGCGCGGCCCCGCGGGCGCCGAGCGCCATCACGAAGGCGAGCACCTGCGCCACCGCGGTGTACAGCTCGAGCGGGATCTCGTCGCCGAGCTGGCAGGCGCTGTGGAGCGCGCGGGTGAGTGGCACGTCGCGCACCATCGGCACGCCCTCGGCCTCCGCCCGCTCGCGGATGCGGGCGGCGACCGCGCCTGCGCCCTTGGCCACGACCCGCGGCGCCGACTTGCCCGGCTCGTAGGCGAGCGCCACCGCGTAGCTGGTGGGGTTCACCATCACGACGTCGGCGTCGGCGATCGCCGACATCATGCGGCCCCGGCTCATGGCCATCTGCCTGGCCCGGCGCTGCGAGCGGATGAGGGGGTCGCCCTCGGAGTTCTTGCTCTCGTCCTTGATTTCCTTCTTGGTCATGCGGGTCTTCTTGCGGTTGCGCCTCATCACCACGAAGACGTCGGCCGCCGCCAGCACCAGGCCGGCGAGCACGGCGGACTGGATCAGAGCGCCGGTGCCGCTGGTCGCCGCGGCGATCAGCGCGGACAGCGGCAGCCCGCCGCCGGTGGAGAGCACCGGCAGCAGCCCCTGGATCACCACGTACAGCACGATGCCCACGACGGCGGTCTTCAGCAGCGCCTTCACCCCGTTCCACAGCGCCTGGCCGCCGAAGGTGCGCCCAAAGCCCTTGACCAGGTCGAACTGCTCGAACTTCCCGGCGAACTTCTTGAACTGGATGCCGCCCTGCACGGCGGCCGCGGCGAGCACGGCCACGGCGACCACGACCATCATCGGCGTGAGCACGCTCATGATGGAGCCGAAGCCGGCGTCCAGGGCCTGCACGGCGGTGGCGATGTCCGGCACCATCACGATCGAGCGGATGCTGAAGATCTGGTCGGTGGTCTCCGCCGTCGCGCGCTCGATCGTGATCGGCAGCATCACGCCGACCGCTCCGACGCCGATCCACGCGGTGAGGTCCTGCGAACGGGAGAGCTGTCCTTTCGACCGCACCTCCTTCATCCGCTTCTCGGTGGCCTGCTCGGTCTTCTCGCCGGAGTCGTCAGCCATTCACCTCACCCCCGCGAAGCCGTCGACGGCGGCCTTCGAGACCGCGTTCACGATGTTCGGGAGGGCGACGAAGATGAGGGGCACCAGCAGCAGGGTGAGCAGGATCTTCACCGGGAAGCCGAGGGAGAAGGCGTTGAGCGCGGGGGCGACGCGCGTGACCAGGCCGAGCCCGGCATCCGCCAGGAAGAGCACGACGATCAGCGGGCCGGCGATCTGCAGCGCGGAGAGCAGCATCTGCCCGGTCGCCGAGGTGAGGGCGGCGAGCGGCGCGGCCAGGTCGATGCCGCCGCCGATCGGGATGGCGGAGAAGGTGCGCGCGAGGCCGCCGATGATGAGCTGGTAGCCGCCGGAGGCGAAGAGCAGGGCGAGCGCGGTCATCTGGAACAGCCGGGTGAACTGCGCGCCGTTGATCTGCAGCTGCGGGTCGTAGCCCTGGGCGAGCGTGAAGCCGCCGAAGAGGTCGATCAGGTTGCCCGCCGACTGGATCGCGGAGAAGACCACCATCACGATGAAGCCGAGCACGGCGCCCACCACGAGCTCGAGCACCAGCGAGGCGATGAAGCCGCCGGTGTCGGGCGAGACGTAGTCGGCCGTGACCACGGGCGCCACGGCGAGGGCCAGCCCGAGCGCGAGCATGCCCTTGATGCGCAGCGGGAAGGCGTTGGAGGAGAACGGCGGGGCGATCACGATGAACGCCACCATCCGCACACCGGCGAGCATGACCGCCTCGATCCAGGCGAGGTCGAGGTCGAAGGACACATCAGCCCCCGCCCAGCAGCACGGGGATGCGCTCGAACAGCGCGGTGGTGAACGCCACCATCTCGGTGATCATCCAGTGCCCGGAGACGAGCAGCGCCACGGCGACCGCGGCGAGCTTGGGCACGAAGGAGAGGGTGACCTCCTGGATCTGGGTGATCGACTGCAGCAGCGAGATGGCGAAGCCGACCACGAGCGCCACGATGAGGATCGGAGCGCAGAGCTTGGCGGCGATGACGACGGCCTGCAGCCCGATGTCCATCACGGCGTTGCTGTCCATCAGCCACCGCCCTGGTAGCTGGAGACCAGCGAGGTGATGATGAGCGCCCAGCCGTCGACGAGCACGAACAGCAGGATCTTGAACGGCAGCGAGATCATCACCGGCGGGAGCATCATCATTCCCATGGACATCAGAGCGGATGCGACGACCAGGTCGATCACGAGGAAGGGGACGAAGATCACGAAGCCGATGATGAACGCGGCGCGCAGCTCGGAGATCATGAACGAGGGGATCAGCGTGAGCATCGGCACGTCGTCGGGGGTCGCCGGGTTCTCGGCGCCGGACACCCGGGTGAGCAGCGCCAGGTCCTCCTCGCGGGTGTTCGCCAGCATAAAGACCCGCAGAGGCGCGGATGCCGCCTCCACCACCTGCTCGACCGTCATCCGCCCGTCGAGGTAGGGCTGCACCGCCAGCTCGTTGATGTCGGCGACGACCGGCGCCATGATGAACAGCGACAGGAACAGGGCGAGGCCGGCGAGCACCTGGTTGGGCGGGATCGAGGGGAGCCCGAGCGCGTTGCGGGCCATCGCCAGCACCACGAAGATCTTGGTGAACGAGGTCATCATCAGCAGCAGCGCGGGCGCCACCGAGAGCAGCGTGATGCCGAGCAGGGTGACGATCGCGGTCGACGGCTCGCCCGCCGGGCCGTTGATCTCGATGTTCAGCCCGCCCTCGTCGGGTGCGGCCGGGTCGACGGGGGGCGTGGGCTCCACGACGGCGTGGGCGGGCGAGGAGCCGAGGAGCACAACGGCGGCCGCGACGATCAGCACGAGCAGCACCGCGACGACGACACGCAGCGAGCGGATGCGGCCCTCCGGCACGGTCATCTGCCGCGGCCGAGCGCGGCGGCGGCCTGACGCCAGGTGGCGGGCGAGAGGATCGAGCCGGCCAGCGCCCCCGGGGTGCCGCCGGCGGGGGCGACGAGGCCGTCGTTCTGCGCGGAGGCCGGTGCGGGCGACGGCGCCGGCTTCGGCGCGACCGCAGTGAGCGCCTCCGCGAACGCGGCGGCGGGGGTCTCCGCCTCGTGCAGCACGGTGATGGTGTGCTCGGTCACGCCGAGCACGAAGCGACGCCCGTCGGTGTCGACCACGACCACGGAGGCCTTCTGGCCGACCGCCTGCTTGCCGACGACCGAGATCGCCACCGCCGCGCCGCGGGAGGCGCCGCCGCGGGTGATGCGGCGGTGCAGAAACCAGAGCAGGGCGAACACCACCCCGAGCGAGAGGGCGACGCGCAGGGCGACGACGAGGGTGTCCATCTAGGCGAGGCCCTCGACCACGTCGAGGATCTTGGTGATGCGCACCGCATAGTCCTGGTCGATCACAACGATCTCGCCGTGGGCGATGAGGCGTCCGTTGAGCATCACGTCGGCGGGGGCGCCCGCGGAGCGGTCGAGCTCGATGACGGCGCCGGGCTCGAGGCCGAGCACGTCGCGCACCGGGATGCGGGTGCGCCCGATCTCGACCGTGAGCGACATCTCGACGTTGTTGATGCGGCCGAGCTTGCCGACGATCTCGTCGTTGCCGAGGCGGCGGCCGCCGTGCAGGATGCCGGAGGAGCGCACCCGGACGGCGATCCAGCCGGCGGGTCCGTTCGCGTCGTCGAGCGCGAAGACCGCGGTGTCGGGATCGGCGAACAGCGCGGTGGCGTCGTCGATGCGCGCGGTGCCGAGCACCCCGGCGCCGAAGGCCTGGGTGGCCGCCTCGAAGGAGGGACGGAGCACGTCGGCGATCGAGACGGCGGCGCCCTCCGGGGAGGCGGCGGCCGCGAGCGCATCCGCTTCGAACAGTACGAGCGCCAGGTCCGCCGAGCTCGCGCCGACGAAGGAGGTGACGACCGCCGTCTCGGCGGCGCCGCCCGGCACGCTCGAGGCGTCGGCGGGCGATGCGGTGAGCAGGGTCGCGGTCGGCAGCATCCGGGTGAGCGATTGGGCGGCGGACGCGGCCTCCGCGATCGACGAGGTGGTGGGGGTGGACGGGTTCACTTAGTTCTCCTGGCTGCTGGACGGTTCGGTGCCGGGCGGCGTTGCTCCCGACGAGGTGGCCACGACGACACAGGCGAGCCGCGAGCCGTTGCCGGCGGCCGCACCGTAGCCGAGCACCTGGCCGTCGACCGCGATCTCGAACGGCCGGTTCTCCCGGTGGGGCAGGTCGATCACGTCGCCCACGGCGAGCCCGAGGATGCGGCTCGGGGTGACGCGCGCGGGGGCGAGGCGCAGCGAGAGCTCGACGGGCACGTTGCCCAGCTGCGCGGAGACGAGGTCGCGGGCGTGCGCCACGGCGCTGGTCGGGTTGGCCTCGCCGAGCTGCGGCAGCAGCACATCGGCGGGGATCGCGAGCGTCGCCGGGGTGATGGAGTCCCCCACCCGCACGACGAAGGAGGCGACGATCATCAGGTCGGCCGTGGCCGCGGCCTGCGCGAACTGCGAGTTGTACTGGATACCCTCGACCGCGATCGGTGTGACGAGCAGCGGGCCGAAGGAGTATCGCAGGTCCTCCAGCGCGTCGTCGAACAGCCGGCGCACCAGGGCCAGCTCGATCTGCGTGAACTTGCGCTCCGCCGCCGGCCGGGGGCGCACGCCGCCGAGCATGTAGGTGACCCAGCCGAGCGCCGCGGCCGCCGGCAGCTGCAGCACGGCCTTCGCGTCGCTGGAGCCGAGGGTGCAGAGCACCATCGCCGTCATCGGCGGCAGCGCGGAGGCGTACTCGTCGTAGGTCTGCATGACCACCTGTTCGCAGCTGACCTGGGACACCACCCGCACGCTGGCGGTGAGCTGGGTCCCCCACTGGCGCGCGAAGGTGTCGAAGGCGAGTTCGAGCACGCGGGCGTGCTCGCGCGCGAGGGTGGTCGGTCGGCGGAAATCGTAGATCTCCACCGGAGAGGCGGGCCGTGCGGGCGCGCCGACGGCAGTGCGTTCCTGGACAGTCACGCCCACGACTATCGGCCGGCGGTGTCTCCCGGTAAGGCGTCCGCGGGGATCGAGACGTAGCCCTGCAGAACGTCGGGGATCAGGGCCCGTACCGACTCCGGCTGGTCGGAGATCACGACCACGTCGACCCGGCGGTTGGTGGCCAGCTCGGTCCCGGCCGTGCCCCCGACCATGGGGCGCGCGGAGCCGAAGCCGATCGCGCCGATCCGCTCGGCGCCGACACCGCCCACCTCGACGAGCCTGCGCAGCACCTGGGTCGCGCGCCCCGAGGAGAGCTCCCAGTTCGTCGCGTAGGGCGCCACGGGCGGCCGGGCGTCCGCGTGCCCCTCCACGGCGATCTCGTAGCTGGTTCCTGCCACGACCGGCGCGATGGCGTCGAGCACAGCGGGCGCGACACCGGCCAGCGCGATGCTGTTGTCGGCGAAGAAGGTCTCGGAGCCGACCAGCCGGATGGTGAGGCCGCGGGTGTCGATCTCGAACTCCACGGTCTGCGCGAGTCCGACCGACTCGAGGTTCGCCCGCATCCGCTCGCGAAGCTCGCTGAGCTTGTCGACCTCGGCCCTGGCGAGGTCGATCTCCTGCACCGGCAGGTCGACGACCTCGCCGGTGTCGTCGACCCGGGCGGCGGGCACAACGACGCCCGACGCCGTGTCGACCGCCCCGACCTCGGTCTGCCCGAAGCCGGTGGCGAGCGAGTTGCGCAGCTGCTCGAACTTCTCGGCGTCGACGGTGGACATGGCGAAGAGCACGATGAACATGCACATGAGCACGGTGACCATGTCCATGTAGGAGGCCATCCAGCGCTCGTCGACGTGCTCCTCGTGCTCCTCCTCGAGGCCGCGGCGCCTGCGCGGCGCGCTCACGGCGCGGGGGAGAGCTGGTCGGCGGCGACCATGGCGCGCAGCCGCTCCCCGAGCAGCCGCGGCTGGCTGCCGGCCTGGATGGCGAGCACACCCTCCATGGTGAGGGTGAGGCGGTCGACCTCGAGGTCGGACAGCCGGCGCAGGCGCGACCCGATCGGCAGCCAGAGGAAGTTGGCCGACAGCAGCCCCCACAGGGTGGCGACGAAGGCGGCGGCGATCATCGGCCCGAGGTGGTCGGGGGTGGAGAGGTTCTCGAGCACGTGGGTGAGCGAGACGACGGTGCCGATGATGCCGACGGTGGGCGCGTACCCGCCCATGGTGGTGAAGAACTTCGCCGAGTTTCGCGCCGACTTGGCGGTGGTGGCCAGTTCGTCCTCGAGCAGCATCCGCAGGTCCTCGCCGTCGGTGCCGTCCGCCACGTTCTGCAGCGCGCTCTTCAGGTAGGGATCGTCGACGCCCTCCGCCTCCTGCTCCAACGAGAGCAGCCCGTTGCTGCGGGCCTTCTCGGCGAGCCCGACCAGCAGGTCGATGGTGATCTGCGGCTTCGGCGTGCGGCCGAGGAAGGCGCTGGGCAGCGTCTTGAAGGCGGCGATGGCGTCCTTGATCGTTCCGCCGGCGATGCCGACGGCGATCGTCGCGCCAAAGACGAGGATGATCGGGGCGGGCAGCAGGATCGAGGTGACGTGCGCGCCCTCGATGGTGATCATGGCGAACAGGGCGCCGAAGGCGACCAGCAGTCCGATTATCGTCGCGGGATCCATCTGCTACTTCCTGAGTTTCGGCGCGGCGCCGATGCGGCTGACCGTGCCGAGGGTGGTGGCCGCGGGCGCCTCGTCGGCCGCCAGCATCGTGTGCGTGAGGGAGACGACCCTCGCGCGGTAGTGCGTGATCTTCTCGATCGCCTCGTGCAGCGACTCCGTGACGATGTACTTCGTGCCGTCGACCATCACCAGCGTGGTGTCGGGGTTGCAGGTGATGCGCTCGATGAGGTCAGGGTTGATCGCGAACTGACTTCCGTTCAGCTTGGTGACTACGATCATGGGCCCATCTCCGGCTCGACACGACGGGGCGTCGCTGGAGAGCACTATCGGCCATCGCGATCCCGGGGTAAGGAGCGCGATGGCCGCGAGGGGCGCTAGCGCTTCAGGTTGGTGAGCTCCTGCAGCACCTCGTCGGAGGTGGTGATGATGCGCGCGTTGGCCTGGAAGCCGCGCTGGGCGACGATCAGGTTGGTGAACTCCTGCGAGAGGTCGACGTTCGACATCTCCAGCGCGCCCGACGTGACCGAGCCGAAGCCGTCGGCTCCGGGCGCGCCGATCTGCGGGTCGCCCGAGTTGAAGGTGGCGCGGTAGGAGGAGCCGCCGGTCTTCTCGAGCCCGGCCGGGTTGGTGAAGGACGCGAGCACGACGCGGGCGAGGGCCACCGAGGCGCCGTTGCTGAACGAGCCGATGAGCGTGCCGTCCTTGGAGAGGGTGTACGACTCGAGCGTGCCCGCGTCGCGACCGTCGGTGCCCGTGACGGCCACGGTGGTGAGCTTCGCGGAGCCGGCGACGGTGCTGAGGTCGACCGCGATGCCGCCCACGGCCAGCGCGCCGGCCGAGGTCTGCACACCGTCGACGAAGGTCAGGTCGGCGGTGCCGGTCGCGGGGCCCGCCGGGTTCTGCGGGTCGGACCCGGCCACGTTCCAGCCGCCGGCCGTCTTGGTGAAGGTGAGCGTGAGGCTGCGCGCGGCGCCGGAGGCGTCGAACACCTCCACCTCGCGCACCAGCACCGCGCCGGCCGCCGAGTCGGAGGGCAGGTTGCCGCCCAGGGTTGCGGTGGTGGTGGCCCGCCCGGGCGAGACCGCGTTGAGCGGCAGGGTGATGTTGCCGAGCTGCCCGCCCGCGGTGATCTGGCCGTCGACCGCGCCCCAGCCCTGCACCAGCGAGCCGTCGGGGGTGGTGAGGCGCCCCTCCGCGTCGAAGTCGAAGGTGCCGGCGCGCGTGTAGGAGGTCTGGTTGCCCGAGCGGGTGACGAAGAAGCCGTCTCCCGAGATCATCAGGTCGGTGGCGCGGCCGGTGGCCTGGGTGGATCCCTGGGCGAAGTTGGTGGAGACGCCGGCGACGAGCACACCGAGGCCCACCTGCGCGGGGTTGGTTCCGCCGACGCCGGCCTGCGGGCCGCCCGCACCCTGGGTCAGCTGCGAGAGCGTGTCCTGGAACTGGGTCGACGACGACTTGAAGGCGGTGGTGTTGACGTTGGCGATGTTGTTGCCCGTCACGTCGAGCATGGTCTGGTGCGAGCGAAGGCCGGAGATACCAGCGTAGAGAGAGCGGAGCATGAGGAGCCTTTCGATGGGTGGTGACGGTGGATTAGGAGGATGGTGCGGGTGTGGGGGTGGCGGATGACGCGTCGGTGATGCCTGCGACGAGGTCGAGTGGCACCTTCACCCCGTCGACGACGACCTGCGGCACGACGCCCGTGAAGGAGACGCTCGACACGATGCCGGTGACCGGCAGTCCGTCGGCCCCGAGGTAGCTGACCTCCTTGCCCACGATCGCGGCGGCGGCGATGCGCATCTGCAGCGAGAAGTTCTCGGTGCTCGTGGCGGTGAGCTCCGTCATCTTCTCCATCATCGCGAGCTGGGTGGTCTGAGAGATCATCTCGTTGGTGTCCATCGGCGAGCTCGGGTCCTGGTTGCGCAGCTGCGAGACGAGCAGCGACATGAACACGTCGGAGTCCATGCTCTGCTTGGGCGCGGCGACCTGGGGCGCCGTCGCCGCCGCCTGCGCGGAGGCGACCCCGGTGACGGTGTCGATGCTCATTCGGGCCTGCTCATTCGTGTGCTCCTCGGTTCGGTGTGCGGCTGCTGTTCGGGGGCGTTCGTCGTCGTCACGCCAGCACGTCGATCGTTGTGGTCGCGTCGGTGAGCCGCCAGGCCGCCGCCCGCGCCGGCGCCGGCTCGGGCGTCTGCGCACCGTCGCCGCGCGGCTGGCCGCCGCGCTCCCGGGCGCCGGGCTCCTGGGCCTCGGGCTGGTTCTCGGAGGACAGGTCGAGGCTGCCGCCCAGCCCCGCGCCTGCCATGTCGCGCCGGATCTCGGGCAGGATCGCCCGCAGCGCCTCGCGTGCGAGCTCGCTGGGGGCGAACAGCTCGACCCGCACGCCGTCGGCGCCGACGTGCGCGCGCACCGTGATCGGCCCGAGGTTCTCGGGGGTGATGTCGATGGTCAGCACGTGCTGCCCGTCGCCCGCGGCCGCGAGGCTGAACACCGGTCCCGAGACCTGGTTCGCGAGCGGGACCTGGCCGGCGAGCGGCGCCGCGGTCGCCTGCGGGGTCGCGGCGGCGGGCGCGACGACGGCAGCGGATGCCTGCGGCCCGGTCGCGAGGGGAGCCGCGGCCACGAGAGCGAGGGGACCGGCGTCGCCGTCGGAGGTTGGCGCGGGTGCAGGGGTCGCGGCGTCGCCGGTCGCTGCCCGGCTCGAAGCGGAGGGCGGCTCGGGCGACGGCGGGACGGGGGCCGTGGAGGATACCGCGGATGCAGGGATGGCCGACTGCGCGGTCTCAGCGGACTGGGCGGACAGGGCGGACGGACCGGCCGAGGCCGGCGAGGCCGGCGGCTCCGGTCGGACGCCGGCAGCGATGGGCGAGGTGGCCGATGGCGCCGCGGGCGCCGCGTCGGTTGCGTCGGCCGAGCCGGGCGCCGCGGTGGAGCCGGACGCCGTCGCGGACGCGGCGGAAGCAGAGGCGGCGGAGGAAGCGGAAACGGAGGACTCAGCCCAGCCGGATCGCCCCGATCCCGTCGCGGCACCGGCCGGACCGGGCTCCGCGGGATCCGTGGCGGAGCCGGAGGCGCCCGCGGCGGCCGCCGCGAGAGACTGAGCAGCGGCCACTGAAGCGTTCCCGGGACCACCCGAGGCGGTTCCGGCCGCCGCCAGCGTCGCGCCCGCGGCTGCATCCCCGGAATCGGCAGCCCCGGGGGCGGCAGCGGCGCCCGCCTCGCCCAAAGGAGGAGCGGAAGCAGATCCGGAATCCGCCGGCACCGCACCCGGCAGCCCGGCCTGCACCGCGCCCGGCAGCGGCGCGAGCGGCGAGGCGGGCGTCTCGGCGACGTCCGCCGCCTGCGCGTCGCCGGCCGGCGCATCCGCTTCGCTGGCGGCGGCCGAGCCCGTGTGGGCCGACTGGTCCGGCGCGGCGGGATCGAAGCCGGTCGGCTCCGCCAGGCCCTCGAGCGCCTCGCGCAGGGAGGCGCCGAAGCCCGCGGACGAGGACGGCCCGGCGGTCGGGGCGGGAGTGCTCCGCGGCGCGGAGGTGCCGGCGAGGGCGGGGGCGATCGTGCTCACGGGGTCTCCTCGGGGCGGGGGCGGGTGGTGGTGGCGATCTCGTCGACGACGGCCTGCTGGGCGGCGAGGTCGGCGCTGTGCTCGGTCTGGACGTGCCTGGTCTCGAGCTTCTCGAGGCCGAGCGAGCGCGACCGGGCCTCGGCGTAGGCCGCTCCCGCCGCGTCGACGTCGGCGCTGTGGAGCTGCTGCACGGCTTCGAGCTCGGCGAGCATGCCGCGCGACGACGCCCGCGCGGCGGAGATGGCGTAGAGGGTGGTGGCGTCGGTGGGCTCGCTGTCGACCGCGCCGAGCCGCGCGCGGGCGCGGCCCAGCCGCACCGCGCTCTCCCGGGCCCGGGCGTTGGCAGAGGCGAGGTCGCTCGCCGCCTGCTCCTGCTGCACCTGGCGCAGCCGCAGCAGGCTGGCGAGACGGAAGGCGCGCGCCATCAGCGCACCCCGGTGGAGGAGGCGAGGCCGAAGGAGGAGGCGAGACGCGACAGCTGCGCCCAGGCGTCCGCGCTGGTCGACTGGTCGGTCATCGACTGCTGCAGGAAGGCGTTGATCTCGCGTTCGTTCGCGACCGCCGCGTCGACGAGGGGGTTGGCGCCCGGCTGGTAGGCGCCGATGTCGAGGAGGTCCTGCGCGGCCTTGCGCGCGGCGAGCACCGTGCGCAGCGTGCCGGCGAGGCGGGTGTGCTCGGCCGGATTGACCCGCGACGCGACGCGGGAGATCGAGGCCAGCGCGTCGACGGAGGGGAAGTGCCCGGAGACAGCGAGGCGGCGGTCGAGCACCACGTGGCCGTCGAGGATCGACCGGGCGGCGTCGGCGATCGGCTCGTTGTGGTCGTCGCCGTCGACGAGCACCGTGTAGATGCCGGTGACCGAGCCGGTCGACCCGGTGCCCGCACGCTCCAGCAGCTGCGCGAGCAGCGAGAAGGTCGACGGCGGGTAGCCGCGGGTGGCCGGCGGCTCGCCGACCGAGAGGCCGATCTCGCGCTGCGCCATCGCCACGCGGGTGAGCGAGTCCATCATGAGCATCACGTGGGCGCCGCGGTCGCGGAAGGACTCGGCGATCCGGGTGGCGACGAAGGCGGCGCGCAGGCGCATCATCGCGGGCTCGTCCGAGGTCGCAACGACCACGATGGAGCGCGCCAGGCCCTCCTCGCCGAGGTCGTCCTCGAGAAACTCGCGCACCTCGCGACCCCGCTCGCCGACGAGCGCGATCACCGAGACCTCGGCATCCGTTCCCCGGGCGATCATCGAGAGCAGCGACGACTTGCCCACGCCGGAGCCCGCGAACAGGCCCATGCGCTGGCCGCGGCCCACGGTGGTGAGCGTGTCGAGCACACGCACGCCGAGCTGCAGCGGGGTGTCGATCCGGGCGCGGTCCATGGCCGGCGGGCTCTCGTTGCCGATGGGCACCCTGCTGTCGGCGCCGAGCGGGCCCTTGCCGTCGATCGGGCGGCCGCGGCCGTCGATCACCCGGCCGAAGAGGGCGTCGCCGGTCGGCACGAGCAGGTCGGCGCCCTGCGCCCTGGCCGGGTCGCCGGCCCGCACCCCGGCCAGCCGGTTCAGGGGCATGCAGCGCAAGGAGGTGCGCGAGGCCGCGATCACCTCGGCGACAACGGATGCGTCGTGGCCGATGGTCACGAGGTCGCCGATCGCGCAGTCCAGGCCGGTCACCTCGACGCCGAGGCCCACCACGGAGGAGACGACGCCCACCCGCTGGGGGCGCGCCGCCTCGAGCGCCGCGCGGAGGCCGCGCGACCGGGTCGGGGCGGGGAGCACGGTCACGACGACTCCTCGATCGCGAGCCGTGCCCGCGCGAAGGCGGTGGAGACGCGGGCGTCGAGGTAGCCGTCCGCGAACTCGGAGACCGCGTCGCCCGGCGCGAGCGCGGGGTCGGGCACGAAGCGCACGCGCGGCCGCTGCAGCGCGGATCCGCCCAGCGTCTCGAGATCGTCAGGATTCAGGCGCACGGTGTGCACCGCATCCGCTTCGACCGTCGCGAAGGCGCGGCGCAGGGCGGCGGCCGCTGAGGCCCCGGCGCCGCTGAGCTCGGCGGCGACGACGGCCTCGGCCACGTCGATCGCCCCCTCGGCGAGGCTGTCGTTCACGGCCTGCAGCAGCGGCACGGTGCGGGCGTCGAGCGCGTCGGCCGCCGCGTCGAGCAGTGCGATGCGGGCGTCGAGCCGGGCGGTGGCGTCGCGCATCGCCGCGTTGTGCTCGTGCTGCAGGACGGCGCGCATTGCGTCGATCTCCCGCTCCGCCGCGCGGAGCCCGGCGACGTAGCCGGCCGCGTGGCCGCTGACCCGCGCCTGCTCGCCGCGCTGCTCGAGCGTGCGGTCGTGCAGCGCCGGGTAGCGCACGGTGGAGAGCCCAGCCTCAGAGGACATACTCGTCCTCGTCGCCGCGCTGCACGGTGATGCTTCCCTGCGCCTCGAGGTCGCGGATCGCGCGCACCACCTCGGCGCGGGCCTCCTCCACCTGCGAGGCGCGCACCGGTCCGAGGGTCGCCGACTCGTCGGCCAGCAGCGCGCGGTTGCGCTCCGAGAGGTTGTCGCTGATCACACCGGTGAGGGCCTCGCCCGCGCCCTTCATGGCCACGGCGAGCACCCCGCTGTCGATGCCGCGCAGCACCTGCTGCACGTCGCGCGCCTCGAGCTTGACGATGTCGGCGAAGGTGAGCATGCGCGAGCGCACCTCGTCGGCGAGGTCGGGGTCGAGCTCGGCGAGGTGCTCGAGCAGCGCCTTCTCGGTCGACACGTCCGCCCGGTTGATGATCTCGACGAGCGGCTGGATCCCGCCGACCACCTCGCGGCTCTCCTTGCTGGAGCTCACCGCCCCGGCGCGCAGCTTAAGGGTGTCGGCCAGGATGCGCACCGCGTCGGGGATGGGCGTGCCCATCGTTCCGATGCACTGCGCCACCTCGGTGCGCACGGCCTCCGGGAGGTCGGCGAGCACGGGCGAGGCGTGCTCGGGGCGCATGTGGGCGAGCACGAGGGCGATGGTCTGCGGCAGCTCGCCCTCGAGCAGGGTGATGATCTGGCCGGGCTCGACCCCGTCGAGAAACTCGAAGGCCTTGCCGGCCATATTCGATGCCACGCGGGTCATCAGGTCGCCGGCGCGCTCGGCGCCGAACGAGGCCTCGAGCAGCGTGGTCGCGATGTCCTTGCCGCCGCGCGAACTCCATCCGCCCTTCGCGGTGAGCTCGAGGTACTCGGTCATCACCTCGTCGGCGACGGATGCCTCCACCCGCCTGAGCTTGATGATCTCGCTGGTGATCTCCTCGGCCTCGAGGTCGCTGAACTGCTGCATCACCACCGCCGCGGCCTGCTGGTCCATGCTCATCAGCACCACGGCGACCTTCTGGGTCCCGCTCAGCGCGGTCGTGGTCTCGGTCATGCGCGCTGCCTGTCGTCCATGAGTCCGCGCAGGAACTCGGCGGCCCGCTGCGGGTCCTGCGTGGAGAGCAGGTCGATCTCGGCGCGGGTGCGGGAGGTGGAACTGGTCTCGACCGGCAGCACGACCGTGCTGGCGGCGAGCGGGATGGTGCGGTTCGGCACGGACTTCGCGCCCTGGGTGTCCTCGAGGATGGAGCGGAGGTCGGCGAGCTCGACGGCCTCCTCGGCCTCCTGCCTGCGCCGCCTGGTGCGCGCGGCCAGGACGGCAAGCGCCACGATGATCGGCACCGCGATCGCGAGCGCGATCACACCGGCGGTCACGATCCCGGCGACGCGGTCGGCGTTCTGCTGCGCCTCGGCCTCGGCGAGGGCCTCGGCGGCCTCCGCGGAGCCCGCGCCGTTGAACGGCACGACCTCAACCGTCACGACGTCGCCGCGCTCCTCGTCGATGCCGGCGGCGGCCGCCACGAGCGCCGTGATCTCGTCGACCCCGAGCCCGCCGGCGGTCGCCTCGTCGATGGCGACGGAGATGGTCTTGCGCTCGAGCACCCCGGCCGGGATGGTCGTCGACTCGGTCACCTTGTTGACGGCGTTGTTGCGCACGACCGACGAGGAGGCGCTCGAGCCGTCCTCCAGGTCGTCGGCGGGAACCGCGATGTTGTCGGGGCCGAGCACGCCGGCGGCGGTGTCGCCCGCGCCGCCGGTGCCCTCGGTGACGGTCGACTCGCTCAGCGCCGGGGCGCCCTCAGGCGAGGTGAAGGTCTCCTCCACCCGCTGACCCGACTGGCTGCTCATGTCGGCGGCGACCACGACCGTCGCATTGCCCGGTCCCACCACCTTGTCGAGCATGGCCTGCACCGATCCGCGGATGCCGTTCTCGTAGTCGGAGAGCTGCTGGTCGGCGCCGCCGGTCGCGCCCTCGCCCACGGCAGAGAGCACGGTGCCTTTCGCGTCGATCACCGCGACGTCTGCCGGGGACATGCCGTCGATCGAGGCGCTGGTGAGGTGCACGATGGCCTGCACCTGGTCGGAGGAGAGCGAGACGCCGTTGCGGGTCTCGACGAAGACGGATGCCGTCGGGTCGTTCTTCTCGGAGACGAAAACGGTCTCCTCGGGGATCGCCAGGCGCACCGACGCGGTCTTCACGCCGCTGAGCGCGGAGATGGTGGTGGCGAGCTCGCCCTCGAGCGCGCGCTTGTAGGTCACGCTCTGCTGGAACTCCGACGCGGTCACGCCCATGGTGTCGAGCAGCGAGTAGCCGCCGGTGCTGGCCGAGGGCAGTCCGGCGGCGGCCGCCTTCAGCCGCTCGTCGTAGACGTCGGCCTCGGGCACCAGGATCGTGCCGCCGCCGTCGCTCAGCTCGTACGGCACTCCGTCGGCGCGCAACTGCTCGACGAGGGTGTTCGCATCCGCTCCGGTCAGGCCGGAGAACAGCGGTGTGTACGCGGGCTTCGACACCCAGATCGCCAGTGCGCTGATGCCGAGCACGAGCACCGCGATGCCGATGATCGCCACGGTGCGCTGGGCGATCGTGAACTCCTTCACCGCCGCGGTGAACCGCCGGAGGGCAGAGCTGACTTGCGACGGCATCAGGCCTGCATCCGCATGATCTCGTTGAAGGCGTCGACGCCCTTGTTGCGCACGGCGGCCACCAGCTCGAGGGTCACCGCGGCGCGCGTGGACGCGAGCATGGCGTTGTGGATGTCGTCGAGGTCGCCGGTGACGGCGCGCACGGCGAGCGCGCCCGAGGCGTTCTGCGCCTCCTGCAGCGAGTCGACCGCGCCGGTCAGCGACGACGCGAAGCCGGTGCCGTCGGTCGACGCGGCGGCGCCGACGGCCGGCGCGTAGCCGGTGCCCGTGGTGCCCTGCACCGGGGAGATGGTGAGCGGGTCCACTAGTTGCGTCCGATCTGCAGTGCGGCCTGGTAGGTCTCCTTCGCGCGGTCGACGACCGCCGCGTTGGCCTGGTAGCCGCGCTGGGCCATGATCAGCTGGCCCATCTGCGAGGCGAGGTCGATGTCGGGGTAGCGCACGTAGCCGTCGGCGTCGGCAAGCGGATGGCCGGGCTCGTGCACGAGCCGCCCCTCGGCGGCTCCATAGGCCGCGCCCTCCACGTAGGCGCCGCTCGTTCCCGCGCCCTCCTGGGCCACGACGTAGCGGGCCTGGAAGGCCGCGCCGTCCGTGCCCTTCACCGTGTTGATGTTCGCGAGGTTGTCGGAGACGGCGTCGAGCCACTTGCGGTGCACGGTCAGGCCGGTGCCTGCGATGCCGATCGCGTCGAAGGTCATCAGCTGGTGCGCATCGCCGTGCGGACGGCCGTGAACTGTCCGCCGACGGCCTGGCTGGCGAACTGGAAGCGCAGCACCGTGTCGACGTTGGACAGCGTCTCGGTGTCGAGGTTCACGTTGCTGCCGTTGAGCTGCGTCGGCTCGAGCGACCGCGCCGTGGTCGCCTCGACCACGCCGTCGCCGGCGCGGACGGAGTCGGCCAGCGCCTCCTCGAACAGCACGCGCTTCGCGTGGTAGCCGGGCGTGTTCACGTTCGCGATGTTGCTCGCGATCGTGCGCTGGCGCAGCGCCAGACCGTCGAGGGCGCTGCCGAGCGCCGCGGAGGTGACAGAGTCGAACACGTGGAGGGTCCCGTTTCGTCGAGTGAACGAAGCGGCCGATCCGTGGCCTGGTGGCGAGCAATCCGTGCTCTCACCGACTAGCTATCGGCAGGGGCGCACCCGGCGTTAGGCACGGGGATCAACTTGCTATCCGCGCACGTCCAGGTAGACCGACTGGTCGTCGCCGCGGGTCGGCACCGTGCGCACCGCGGCCAGGTGCCTGGCGGTGCTGCGCTGCGCGTCCGCGAGCTCGGCGATCGAGACCCGCTGCGCCGCGAGCAGGCGCTCGGCGCGCACGAGCAGCTCCTCGGGGAGCACGCCCAGCCCCACCGGCGGCGACCACGCGGACCGCGTCGTCGCGTCGAGCGCGTCGGCGTTCGCGGCCTCCAGGGCCGCCATCACCTCGGGCCAGGAGTCGTAGCGCGCGCGCTCAGGCAACGCCGAGCATCCCGCCGGCGAGCACCGGCTGCTCCGACTGCTTCGGGGCGAGCTGCGCCGCCGCCTCGTGCCAGGCCTGGCGGAGCGGCTCGAGCAGGGAGATGCACTCGCGGATGCGCTCCGAGTCGCGGTCGACGTTCGCCGCGATGAGCGCCGCCGTCACGTAGGTGTACAGGGCCAGCAGCCGGTCGCCGCCCTCCCAGGCGTCGACCTTGAGCGAGGACGTGAGCTCGGCCACGATGTCCTGCGCGTGCATGAGGTTCTTCGACGCCACCGGCCACGCGCGCTCGGCCTGCGCCTGGCGCGCCCGGTCGAGGTCGAGCAGCAGCCGGTCGTAGAGCATGGTGAGCAGGCGGGTCGGGCTCGCCGACATCACGGTGTCGGCGAGGTAGCGGTCGCGCTGCTGCTTCGTGCTGGTCTGCATCATCAGTCCTTCGCTGCTTTGAGTGCGTCGACCTGGTCGGTGAGCCAGGTCATCTGCGAGTTGAGATTGCTCATGCTCACTTCGAACGCCGTGTACATGCGCTCGAGGTTGCTCTTGCGGGCGGCCAGGCGGTCGTCCCACTTGGCGACCTGCTCGTTGAGGCCGGTCACCGTCGACTGCTGGCCGGTGATCTTGGTGGTGATGGTGCCGGTGGTGCGGTGCGAGGCCGCGGTCGACGCCGCGGCGATGCGCGACGAGATCTCGGCGACGGCCGCCTGCACGACCACGGGGTCTTTGGCGAAGGCCGCGGCGAACTTCTCCGCGTCGAACTCCATCGTGCCGTTCTTGGTGATGGAGATGCCGTACTCCGACGGCGAGCGTCCGTCGACGGGGGCGGATGCGGCGGTCAGCAGCGACTGCGTCAGGGCCCGGGTGGTGCTGTCCCCGGTGAACACGCCTCCGGAGAGGACAGGACGGCCGTCGCCGTCGGTGCTCATCACCGCCACGGAGCGCGTGCTGATGTAGGCGAGCGCCGCGTTGAGTGAGCCGACGAGAGCGGATGCCGTCTCGCTCACCTTCGCGGTGTCGCGCGCGACCGTGACGGTGACCGGCGCGGCGGACACGCCGGAGACCGTGACGGCGACGCCGGGGAGCAGGTTCGCGAAGGTGTTCGTCGCCGAAGTGAGCGTCTGCTCTGCGGCTGTGCCCTTCCAGAGGGTGATCGAGGCGTCCTGCGCCTCCCTGATCTGCGCCGATCCGGGGCGTGCGAGCACGTCGTTGCCGGCGGTGACGCCGGACAGCGACGACTCGTGCACGGTGAAGGAGCCGGCCGCTCCGGTGGCCGCGCCGGAGAACTGCAGTCGGTACTGGGTCTCGCCCTCGGCGTTCCGGCCGGCGGCCACCTTGATCGCGACCACGCCGGCGCCCGAGGCGTTCACCGCCGTGACGACGTCGTCGAGCGACTCCGATTGCGCGGTGATCTCGGTAGCCGTGCCGTCGCCGGCGACGATGGTGAGCACCGGCGGTGTGCTCCACGCGGTGAGGGGTGCCGTGACGCTCGACTGCGACTGGGCCAGCTGCCCGACGACGAGGTCGATCGTTCCGCCGGCCGCGCCGGTGCCCGCGGTGACGGTGACCGCGGTCGAGGTGCTCGTGGGGGTGAAGAAGTCGAGCGAGGCGCTGGTGGCCGACGTGCCCGCCTGGGTGGCGAGCGCCGCGATCTGGGTGTTCAGGCCCTGGAACGCCGTGACCGAGGTGGTCACCGCGATGGCCCGGTTCTTGAGCAGTGTCTGGGGGATGGCGTCGACCGCCATCAGCGACGCGATCAGCTCGGCGGTGTTCAGTCCGCTCGCGAGTCCGTCGAGGCCGATGGCCATGGGGTTCCTTCGGTGGGTCGGGGGTGGGGATGGGGTAACGCCCGGCGGCGCTCGGGATAGGACGTCCAGTTCCCTCTCGAGAACCGCCGGGCGTTGATCTATCTCCCGTGACTAGCCGAGGAGCTGCAGAACTCCCTGGTTCGACTGGTTCGCCTGCGCGAGCATGGCGGTGCCGGCCTGCGACAGGATGTTCGCGCGGGTGTAGTTGACCATCTCGAGCGCCATGTCGGTGTCGCGGATGCGGGACTCGGCGGCGCCGAGGTTCTCCGCCGACACGTTGAGCGAGTTGATCGTCGACTCGAAGCGGTTCTGCGACGCACCGAGCTCGGAACGCGTCGACGAGATCGCCGAGATGGCCGCGTCGATCGCGGTGATCGCGGTCGCAGCGGTTTCGGCCGTCGAGAAGTCGAGCGCGGAGGTCGCGACGGCGTCGACAGCGGGGACGGCCGGCGGGCCGGCCTGCGCCTTGACGCCGTACGTCAGGTCGACCACTCCGGCCAGAGCCGTCTTGGTGTCGACGAGGTTCACGGCGATCTGCGAGGACGCATCGCCGTTCGCGCCCACCTGGAAGCTCAGCGAGGATCCCGTCGAGCCCTTGAGGAGGTCGATCCCGTTGAAGTTCGTCGTCTCCGAGATGCGGCCGAGCTCGTCGGTCAGCGCCTTGGCCTCCGTGGTGATCGCTTCGCGCGACTTGTCGTTGTTCGAGTCGTTACCGGCCTGAACGGCGAGGTCGCGCAGGCGCTGGAGGATCGAGGTGGTCTCGGTCAGGGCGCCTTCAGCGGTCTGGATGACCGAGATGCCGTCCTGGGCGTTACGCGCGGCGACCTTCAGGCCGCCGACCTGCGAGCGCAGGCCCTCGGAGATTGCGAGTCCGGCCGCGTCATCCGCTGCTCGGTTGATGCGCAGTCCGCTGGACAGCTTCTCCAGCGACTTCGACAGGTCGTTCTGCGTGTTGGACAGGTTCCGGTACGAGTTGAGTGCCGAAACGTTGGTGTTGATCTGCATACCCATGGTGTTTTCCTCCGTGATTGGGTCGTTCCCTACCGGCCCATCCATGGGCCGACACTTGTGAGCTATCGGCCGGTCGTGGATGCACGTTAGGCGCGATGCTGGCTTTCTCCGGTTACGACGCCGCGATCCCCGGGCGGGCGAGGCGCTGCACACGCTCGGAGGTCGACATCGCCAGCTCGGCCACGCGGGCGAGATAGGCGCTGCGGCTCGACGCGGCGATGCGCGACACCGGGATGTGCTCGGCGGTCGTGTCGGCGTAGTGGGTCTCGAGGCCGTCGCGCAGCAGGCGCACCGCCTCCGACCTGAGCTGGGAGACGGCGGAGTGGGTGGTGCCCGACTCCTCGGCGATCGCCCCCACCGACTTGTCGTCGAAGTAGACCGCGGTCACCACGGCGCGCATGCGCTCGGGAAGCGCGTCGACGGCGGCGCGCAGGTAGGCGAGCCGCTCGGCCGACAGCAGGGTCTCCTCGGGGAGCGCGGCGTTCGCGACGAGCACGGCCTCGATACTCTCGTCGAGCGGGACCACGGAGCGGGAGGCGTCGGCCATTCCCGCTGCGGCCTGCTCGCGGTCCACTCCCATGGCGGAGGCGATCTCGTCGACGCTCGGCTTGCGTCCGAGGGAGGCGCTCAGAGTGTCCTGGACGGCGAGGGTCTCCTTGATCCTGCGGCGGGCGCCGCGGGTCGCCCAGTCCCCCGAGCGCATCTCGTCGGCGAAGGCGCCGACGATGCGGCGCCGGGCGTAGGCGCCGAAGGGGATGCCGAGCTCGGGGCGGTAGGAGTCCGCCGCGCCGATGAGGGCGAGAGCGCCCGCCGAGGCGAGCTCGTCGCGGGAGAGGTGGCGGGCCTTGGCCCAGACCTCCGACACCAGATAGCCGACGAGCGGCAGATTCGCCACCACCAGCGCGTTGCGCTCTGATTTTTCCACAGCGGTTCCCCCGTGAGCTTTTCCTGGCCTGACCGTCGACGCTGCTAAGCGAACGGAGCAGTCTTCGAGACGTTCTTTATGGTGCTGTGCGGGCCAGGGCAGACACGCAAACTTCGGGTGCTTGCGACTCTAACCGCCGTTTCGGGGGACAAGCGAAGAAATCGTCACTCGGGGCGCACCCCAGAACGGGTCGCCCTCGAAGGGGGCACGGCGTGCATCCCAGTGGACATACGGGCGAGAATAGTTCACGACATTGCCTAACGATCGCGGTAGCCTTGCCGACAGTCGCTCATGAGGCCACCCGAGGCCTTCCCGACGAGTCACGCGAGCGTGACCGCCGGCCCGGCGACAGGAAAGGCGATGATGGGTACGAACGAACTGTCCGCGTCCCTGTGGCGGGAACGCGAGCTGCTCGAGCTGCTCGCCTTCAAGCTCACCGAGGAGCAGCTGCTGCTCACCTCGGGCTCGACCCGCTGGCTGCAGTACGCCACGCAGGAGGTCGAGCAGGTGATGGAACGGCTGAGCACGGCGAGTCTCGCGCGCACCGTCGAGGTCTCCGGGATCGCGGCGGACTGGGGAATCCCCGAGACATCGACGCTGCGCGAGCTGGCGGCGAGTGCAGCGGATGACACGTGGCGAGACATCCTGGACTCCCACCTCGCCGCCATGACCCAGCTCACCGCCGAGATCCAGGCGCTCCGCGATCTCAACCTGCAGTACCTGCGCGCGGCGATCCGCTCGACCCAGGAGACCCTCGCCGCCGACACGGCCTCCGGCGGCACCTACGACGCCCGGGGCCTCGCCGACTCCTCGCCCTCATCCGCCCAGCTGTTCGACCTCAAGCTCTGAACCCCCCGACTCCCTAAGGAACACCTCGCGTGAGCACTTTCAGCGGCCTGAACACCGCGTACCGCGGTCTCGTCGCCGCCCGACAGGGGCTCGACGTGGTCGGCCAGAACATCTACAACGCGAACACAGTGGGGTACACCCGCCAGCGCGCCGTTCAGACCTCCGTGGGCGCTCCCGCGCAGGTGGGACCGGTCTCCGGGCAGATCTCGGTGGGCCAGGGCGTCTCGGTCGACTCGATCACCCGCCTCGGCAACGAGTACCTCGACACCCGGGTGCGCAGCAGCGTGGCGTCGAGCGGCTACTGGGGGGTGCGCGCCAATGAGCTCTCCACCCTGCAGAAGTCGCTGCACGAGCCGGGCAAGGGCGGGCTCTCCGCCGAGCTCGACGTGATGTGGGCGGCGTGGCAGGACCTGGCCAACAAGCCGGGCGACCCCGCGGTCGGCGCAGTGCTGCTGCAGCAGTCCGGCGCCGTCGCCACCCAGCTGGCCGTGGGCTACAAGGACATCGACGACCAGTGGTCGCTGCTGCGGTCGCAGGTCGACGGCCTCGCCGCCGAGGTCAACACGGCGGCCGGCGAGGTGGCGGCGCTCAACGGGCTGATCCGTTCGACGCTGGCCTCAGGAGCGTCGGCCAACGAGCTCATCGACCAGCGCAGCATTCTCACCACCACCATCGCCACGCTCACCGGCGGATCGGTGCGCACCCTCCCCGACGGCACGGCCGAGGTGCTGGTCGGCGGAAACGCGCTGGTCTCCGGCACCAGCGCCTTCGCGGTCGCCGTCTCCGGCAGCGCCTCGATGGCGGGAGCCGCCGCCTCCCCGGTCTCGCTCGTCTGGGCGGACCGCCCGGGCGTCCCCCTCTCCAGCGACGGCGGCGAGATCGCGGGCGCGCTCTCGATGCTCGCACCGGGCACCGCCGACGGCACCGGCGGCGTGCTCGCCGAGGCTGCCGCCGACTTCAACGCCTTCGCCGAGTACCTCGTCGCGACCGTGAACGCGGTGCACCGCACCGGCACGATCAGCGACGGCACCAACGCCACCACCGGCCGCGACTTCTTCGCCCTCGGCGACGGCCCGGCCGCCCTCGGCCTGCGCGTCGTCCCCACCGACGTGCGCGGCATCGCGGTGTCGGCACCCGGCGCCGGCGGCCTCGACGGCTCCATCGCCGCGGCGATCTCGCAGCTCGGCACTGGCCCCGGCTCCCCCGACGTGCTCTGGACGAACATCGTGACGGGCATCGGCATCGCCACCCGCACCGGCCTGCAGCAGTCCGTGCTCGCCGACCTCTCGTCGACCGCCGCTACGAACAACCAGCGCGCGAACGCCGCGGTCGACCTCGACGAGGAGAACCTGAGCATGCTCACCTTCCAGTCCGCCTACCAGGGCGCGGCGCGCATGATGACCGCGGTCGACGAGATGCTCGACACCCTCATCAACCGCACCGGAATCGTCGGGAGATAGCCGTGATCAACCGCGTCACCAACCAGGGGCTCGCCGTCGCGGCGCAGCGTAACCTGCAGCAGAGCCTCCAGCAGCTCGCGAAGATGCAGGAGTCGGCGTCGAGCCTGAAGAGGATCTCGCAGCCCTCCGACGACCCGAGCGGCACCGCCGAGTCGCTGCTCGTGCGCTCCGAGATCAGCGCCGTCGCCCAGTACGGGCGCAACATCAACGACGGCAACGCCTGGCTCTCCACCGTCGACACCGCGCTCACCGGCGCGACGGGCGTGATGAACCGCGTGCGCGCGCTCACCGTGCAGGGCGCGAACGACGGCGCGCTGTCGCCGACGCAGAAGGAGGCGATCGCGATCGAGCTCGAGACCCTCCGCGCCGAGCTGCTGACCACCGCCAACACCCAGTACCTCGGCCGCTCGGTCTTCGCCGGCACCTCGGACGCCGGCGTCGCCTTCACACCCGACCTCGCCTTCACCGGCAGCGGCTCGCCGGTCGAGCGCCGCACGGGGGCCTCGACCACCATCCGCGTCGACGGCGACGGCACCGCGGCCTTCGGCGAGGGCGCCGACTCCGTGTTCGCCCTCGTCGACTCGATCGTCGCCGACCTGCGCGGCGGAACCAACGTGGGCCCCAGGCTCACCGAGGTCGACGAGCGGATGCGCGCTATCCTCGGTCAGCAGGGTGCCGTCGGCGCCCGCCAGGCGCAGGTACTCAAGGCACAGGGAGCCAACGTGAGCACGTCGATCGCACTCGAGGCCCAGCGGGCCGGCGTGGAGGACATCGATCTCGGCCAGGCGATCATCGACCTGAAGTCGCAGGAGGTCAGCTACCAGGCGGCGCTCGCCGTCACCGCCCGCGCCATGCAGCAGAACCTGATGGACTTCCTCCGATGATCACCTCCCTCGCCTTCGCCGTCCCCCCGCACGGACTCGCCCCGCACACCCGCTTCGATCTCCGCGCGATCGAGGGGGCGGCCGGACTCTTCTCGATGCAGGCGCAGGGTGGAAGCGGCATCCGCCTGTTCGTCCTCGACGCGGCGGTCTACCTCCCCGACTACTCCCCGGTCGTCTCCGACCAGGACTGCGCGGGCCTCGACCTGCACGACGCGGCCGACGCGCTGCTCTTCGTCGTGGCGACCCCAGGCGACGACGGGACCACCGCGAACCTGCTCGCCCCGATCGTCGTGAACGCCGCGAGCGGAGCGAGCGCGCAGGTGATTCTCGAGGGCCAGGACTGGCCGCTGCGCTGGCAGCTCACCGCCGCGCGCGCCTGAACATCTTCTCCCCCTGCACACCTCGGCTGAGAAATCACGGGGGTGGTGTACCCCGTATGCGGGGCGCTAGCCTCTAGGCACGCTGACGGTGTCGATCGCCGTCGATCATCGCGCACACTGCCAAAGGAGGGAGACACGTAGATGAGCATCATTACGAATCACCGAAGTCAGACCCGTACGATCTCATGGCTCGCAGAGCAGGCTGGACTCTGGGTGGCCCGCCGGGACGGCGACTTCGTCGGCATGGTCGAGGCACGCTGGGGAAGCGGGTTCGCCGCGACGACGAGGCTGGCCAAGCCGCTCGGCACCTTCGAGACGGTCGAGCAGGCGCAGCACGCACTCGAGGAGTCCGTGGGCGACTGACGTATCGTTCCCTCCCTGACAGAGCCCCCCGGCGCGAGCCGGGGGGCTCCTCCGTTGTCGGGGCTACTGCTCGAAGTCGCGGGCCGGGGCGGCGAAGGTGTCGCACTGGGCGGCACCCTGGTTGTACCCCTGTGTGAACCAGCGCTGGCGCTGATCGCTCGAGCCGTGGGTCCAGGAGTCGGAGTCCACCTGGCCGGTCGTCGCCTGCTGGATGCGGTCGTCGCCGACGGCCGACGCGGCGCTCAGCGCATCCGCGAGCTCCGCATCCGTCGGCTGCTTGAGCAGCGGGGTGCCGGTGTCGTCGGCCTCGGTCGAGGCCGCACCCACCCAGGCGCCGGCGAAGCAGTCGGCCTGCAGCTCGAGCCGCACCCCGTCCGACGACGGGCCGGTGGCCGTGCGGTCGATCTGGTCCATGGTGCCGCGCAGGTTCTGGATGTGGTGGCCCCACTCGTGCGCGAGCACGTACATCTCGGCGAGCGGTCCGCCCGAGGAGCCGTAGCGGTCGCGCAGCTCGGCGAAGAAGGTCGGGTCGATGTAGACGGTGGAGTCGGGCGGGCAGTAGAACGGCCCGGTCGCGCTCGATGCGGCGCCGCACCCGGTGGTGGTCTGCGCGTCGAAGAGGATCACGCCCGGGTCGGCGTAGGAGCCGCCGAGCGCGGGCAGCTCGTCGGCCCAGTAGCCGCTGATCGAGTCGGCGGCCGCGGCCAGCCGGCAGTCCTGGTCGGAGTTGGCGTCCGCGCCGGTGTCGCAGCCGACGATCGCCTCGTCGGCGCCCGCCTGGCCGCCGCCGGCCAGGCCGCTCAGGTCGACGCCGAGAAACTGGCTGATCAGGAAGATGGCCACCACGCCGACGAGCCCGCCGCCGCCCGCGATCGCCGTGGTGCGCCCGCGCCGCTTCACTTTGCTGGAGTCGATGCGGGCGTTGTCGTTGAAGGTCATGAGCTCGACCGTACCCACAGACGGGCGGCGAGGCTAGTCGAGACTAAGCACACGACGTGCAGTAGCGGATGCCCCCCAAAGGGGGGATATTGACCCCCGAGCACCCCCCAATAATCTCATGACCGTCGCCCCTCCTTGTGGGGGCACGCTACCCGAAACGTCGACGGTCACCGCTTCACCCGAGAACTCCCCATTCGCGGCCGTCGTCCCCGCCCGAACGAAAGCGCCGCCACCCACGGCGCTCTCAGTTGTCCCTGTTTCCAGGAATTGCAGGATCCCAGATGGTTGAATTCGCGGTTTCCCGAGGACGTTCACGACGAGTGACGCCGCCGCACCCCCGCACCGAACCCGACGCGGCCCGCCCCGCCCGCGCGGGCGCCGGCGCCGACCCCACCGCCACCCCCGTGTCCGGCGCCTCCTGGGCCAGCGGCTACCGCGCCAAGCTGCGCCTGAGCGACGCGACCATCATCGTTCTCGCCGTCGGCATCGCCTTCGTCGTGCGCTTCGGCGCGATCGACGCCGCCGCGCAGACCGGACCGGTCGCCACCCGCTTCGCCGGGATGAGCCTGCTGGTGGTGGCGGTCTGGTGCGCGAGCCTGTGGGCCTTCCGCAGCCGCGACCCGCGCGTGATCGGCGTCGGCTTCGGCGAGTACCGCCGGGTCGCGCACGCCAGCACCACCACCTTCGGGCTGCTGGCGATCGCCTTCCTGGTCTTCCAGGCCGACACCGCGCGCTGGTTCTTCACCGTGGCGCTGCCGATCGGGCTGTTCCTGCTGCTGCTCAGCCGCTGGCTGTGGCGGCAGTGGCTCACCACCCAGCGCGCCTACGGCCACTTCCTCTCCCGCGTCATCGTGGTCGGCAGCCGCAAGGACGTGGTGAAGGTGGTGCGCCAGATCCGCGCCACCTCCGGCGCCGCCTACACCGTGGTCGCGGCCGTGGTCGGCGAGGACGACGCCGAGGCGGCCCGCGGCAGCCTCGGCGACCTGATGGTGTTCAGCGACCTCGACCGGGTCGCCGAGTTCTCCCGCACGCTCGGGGTCGACGGGGTGGTCGTGGCAGGCAACCCCGACCACAGCAGCGACTTCATCCACGACCTGGCCTGGCGGCTCGAGGGCGGCACCGCCGAGCTGATCCTCGCCACCAGCCTCGCCAATGTGGCTGGTCCCCGCATCCACTTCCGCCCGGTCGACGGGCTGCCGCTGATCCACGTCGAGATCCCGCAGTTCGACGGCGCGAAGCACGTGGCCAAGCGCGCCATGGACATCACGCTCGCCGGGCTCGCGCTCATCGTGCTCGCCCCGGTGTTCGCGATCATCGCCGTGCTCATCCGCCTCGACAGCGAGGGCACCGCGCTCTTCGCGCAGGAGCGGGTCGGGCGGGGCGGGCAGCTGTTCCGCATCTACAAGTTCCGGTCGATGAACTCGGCGGCCCCGCAGCAGCTCGCGGCGCTGGCGGCGAGCAACGAGGGCAGCGGAGCACTGTTCAAGATGAAGGACGACCCGCGCGTCACCCGGCTCGGGCGGGTGCTGCGCAAGTACTCGCTCGACGAGCTGCCGCAGTTCTGGAACGTGCTCACCGGCGACATGAGCCTGGTCGGCCCGCGCCCGCCGCTCCCCGGCGAGGTGAGCACCTACGAGGACCACGTGCACCGCCGCCTGTACATCAAGCCGGGCCTCACCGGCATGTGGCAGGTGAACGGGCGCTCCAACCTCAGCTGGGAGGAGAGCGTGCGGCTCGACCTCTACTACGTCGAGAACTGGTCGCTGCTCGGCGACTTCATCATCCTCTGGCGCACCTTCAAGGTCGTCGCCCAGCCGGTCGGCGCCTACTGATGATCGACCAGCTGGAGGACGACCTCCACAACCCCGCGCACATCTCGGTGACGGCCGACGTCGACGACCGGTCGAAGGTGGGGCCGGGCAGCCACATCTGGCACCTCGCGCAGGTGCGCGAGTACGTGCAGATAGGCAGCGGATGCAGCATCGGGCGCGGCGCGTACATCGGACCCGGCGTGATCATCGGGCGCAACTGCAAGGTGCAGAACTACGCCCTGGTCTACGAGCCCGCCCTGATCGAGGACGGCGTCTTCGTGGGGCCGGGCGTGGTGTTCACCAACGACACCTATCCGCGCGCCACCACCGTCGACGGCCGGGTGAAGACCACCGACGACTGGACCGCGGTGGGCGTGACCGTGCGCACCGGCGCCTCCATCGGGGCGCGCGCGGTGTGCGTGGCCCCGATCACGATCGGGCGCTGGGCGATGGTGGCCGCCGGCTCGATCGTCACGCGCAACGTGCCCGACTACGCCATGGTGGTCGGCTCGCCGGCCAGGCGCACGGGGTGGGTCGGTCGCGACGGCAAGCCGCTGAGCGATGCCGGCGAGGGCGTGTTCGTGAGCCTGTCGACCGGCGAGGAGTACCGAGAACACGAGGGAGTGCTTGCACCGCTATGAACGCCGTACAGAAGCCAGAACAGTCCGGCCGCGCCAAGCGCGGCATCGCAGCGGTGCTCGGCCTCGCCGTCGTGCTGACCGTCACGGGTGTCGCGGTGTCCTTCGCGGCCGCACCCGCGCCATCCGCCCCCAAAGCGGCACTGCCCCCGCGCACGACCAGCGAGGTCCCCAACCCGCAGGCGAAGCCCACGCCGGAGGCGCTCCCGCTGAAGCCCGTGAAGCGGCTGATCACCGCCCTGCCGAGCACGGCGAGCGCCCGCGGCTCGCTGGTGAAGGGCTTCCCCACGGCGGTGCCGCTCGCGCCCTCGTCGAAGGTGGTCTCCTCCTCGGTGTCGGTGAACGACACCACCGTGCAAGCCGCCCTCTCCGCAGAGACCTCCACCAAGCCCGACCAGGTGGTGGCCTACTACGAGAAGCTCTTCGCCAAGGCCGGCCTGCCCGGCACGGAGACCGCGGCGACCCCCGACTCCCGCTCGATCTCGTTCGTGCGCGGCACCGACAGCGTGACCCTCTCGGTCACGGCCACGAAGACCGGCTCGCGCTACAGCCTCTTCGGCGTTCTGCGCGCGGCCTAGGGATCCGTGTACATCTCCTTCACCGACCGGGGGCGGCAGGGCGGATCGGCGACCCGCCGGGCCGGGAAGGTCTCGTCGGTGGTCGTGACCCTCGGCGTGGTGAGCCTGCTCACCGACATCTCCTCGGAGTCGGTGGCGTCGATCCTCCCGCTCTACATCACCGGCGCGCTCGGCCTGTCGACCATCGCCTACGGCTTCATCGACGGGATCTACCAGGGGGTCAGCGCCGTGGTGCGCATCGGCGGCGGCTGGGCCTCCGACCATGCCGACCGGCCGAAGTGGGTGGCCTTCGGCGGCTACGCGGTCTCGGCGCTGGCGAAGGTGGCGCTGCTGTTCGCGAGCGGTTTCGCCGCTGTCGCCGCCGTGATCACCGTCGACCGGCTCGGCAAGGGCATCCGCACCGCGCCGCGCGACGCGCTCATCACGGTGAACAGCGACCCGCAGATGCTCGGCCGCTCCTTCGGCGTGCACCGCATGCTCGACACGGTCGGCGCGGCGCTCGGCCCGCTGATCGCCTTCCTCATCCTGTTCTTCGTGCCCACCGGCTACCAGCTGGTGTTCGTGGTCTCGCTCGCCTGCGCCCTGCTCGGCGTCTGCCTGCTCGGGCTGCTCGTGCCTGGCAGGCGCCCCCGCCGGGAGCGCGTGGCGCTCGGCGAGGTGCCCGTGCCCTTCCGCTGGCGCGGGCTCAACCAGCCGCGGATGCGCCGCATCGTGCTCGCCGCCGGCGTCTTCGCGCTGCTGACCGTGGGCGACGGCTTCATCTACCTGGTGCTGCAGGCGCGCAGCCCCTTCGCCGCGCTCTGGTTCCCGCTGCTCTACGTGGGAACCAACGTGGCCTTCTTCGTCTTCGCCGTGCCCCTCGGCCGCCTCGCCGACCGCTTCGGCCGCGCCCGCGTCTTCGTGCTCGGGCACACCGCGCTGCTCGCGGCCTACGCCTGCGCCGCCCTGCCCGTCGGCGGCGCGATCGTGACCGTCGCCTGCCTGGTGCTGCTCGGCGTCTTCTACGCGGCGACCGACGGGGTGCTCGCCGCGCTGGCCGCGCAGTTCGCGCCCCGGGACTCCACCGCGAGCGGCATCGCGGCGGCGCAGACCGTGGTGGCCGTCGGCCGGCTGCTCGGCGCGACCGGGTTCGGAGTGCTCTGGTTCGCCGCCGGTCGCGAGGCCGCGGTGCTCATCGTGGCCGCAGCCCTCGCCGTCGCGATCCCGCTGCTCTACCTGCTGCTGCGCCCGCTCTCCTCGGCGGAGGCCGCGTCCACCGCCGAGCCCATCGAGCCCGCGCAGTGAACGCCCGGCTGCGCACGACCCTCGCCGCGGCGCTGAGCGTGCTGCTGCTCGGCGGCGCCGCCGCCTACTGCGTGTCGGCGGTGCTCGACTACCAGGCCAGGCAGGCCTCGACGGCGACGACGAAGTCCGCGTCGATCGGCGCCCACGGCGGCAGCGAGCGCATCGTGTTCCGCTCCACCACCCCCGACGCCGACTACGGGCTGGTCGCCAGCGTCGCCGCGAACGCCCCGGACGAGGCGCGGCGGGTGAGCTCCACCGTCTGCGACCGGGTCTACTCCGAGGCGGGCACCACCGTGTGCCTGCGCATCGACCGCGGGATCCTCACCACCTTCTCGGCGAACCTGCTCGCCGACGACGGCACCCCGGCATCCGTCTGGGCGCTGCCCGGCATCCCCAGCCGCGCGCGGGTCTCGAACGACGGCACCCTCGTGGCGTTCACCTCCTTCGTCACCGGGGAGTCGTACGCCAGCATCGGCTTCTCGACCGCCACCCGGATCGTCGACACCGCGGGCGCCGACCACGGCAATCTCGAGGAGTTCACCCTGCTGCTCGACGGCGAGCCGAACACCGCGGTCGACCGCAACTTCTGGGGGGTCACCTTCGCCGACGACGACAGCACCTTCTACGCGACGGGCGCGACCGGCGGCACCACCTGGCTGGTCCGGGGCGACCTCGAGGCGCGCACCCTCACCGGCATCCGCCCCGGGGCCGAGTGCCCCTCGCTCTCCCCTGACGGCTCGCGCATCGCCTACAAGAAGAACGTGTCGACCACCGGCTCCGTCCACTGGGCGGTCGCCGTGCTCGACCTGACAACGAACGAGGAAACCGTGCTCAACGATCCCAGAAGCATCGACGACCAGGTGGAGTGGCTCGACGACGAGACCCTGCTCTACGCGGTACCACGCAGCGGCGCGACGGGGGACAGCGACGTCTGGTCCGCCTCCGCGAGCGGCGGAGGCGAGCCGGCGCTGTTCATCGAGCACGCCTCCTCCCCCTCGGTGGTGCGCGAATGAGCGCCGTCGAGGCGCGGCAAACGGCCGTCGCGCAGAACAGCTTCGTGGGCCAGGAGGGGCACGCCGACATCGCCGTCGTGATCGTCACCTTCAACAACGCCGAGCACCTCGACGCCCTCTTCGCCAGCCTGCGCCGCGAGGCCGGGGAGCTGAGGCTGCGCGTGGTCGTCGCCGACAACGGCTCGACGGATGCGACGCGCGAGCAGCTGGCGGCGCACCCCGACGTGACCACCCTCGACACCCACGGCAACCGCGGCTACGCCACCGGCATCAACATCGCCGTCTGCCGCGCGGGCGACACCGAGAGCATCCTCGTGCTCAACCCCGACCTCACTCTCGAGCGTGGCGCGCTCGGCGCGCTGCTGGAGCGGATGCGCGTCTCGGCCGCGGGGGCGGTGGTGCCGCGCATCCTCGAGCCCGGCGGCCGCACCTACCCCTCGCTGCGACGCGAGCCCAGCGTCATCCGCGCCCTCGGAGACGCCTTTCTCGGCAGCCGCTTCCCGCAGCGGCCCGGCTTCAGCAGCGAGAACGTCGCAGCGCCCGAGGCCTACACGCACGCCCACCCGATCGAGTGGGCCACCGGCGCGGCCATCCTCGTCGACGCGCGGGTCGCCGCCGAGGTGGGCGACTGGGACCCGCGCTTCTTCCTCTACTCCGAGGAGACCGACTTCTTCCAGCGGATGCGCGCCGCCGGCCACACCGCCTGGTACGAACCGCGGGCGGTCGTCAGGCACGACCGCGGCGGTTCCGGCTCGTCGCCGCAGCTCAGCGCGCTGATGGCGGCGAACCGGGTGCGCTACGTGCGCAAGCACCACGGACGCGGCTACGCCGCCGCCTTCCACAGCGCGGTACTCGTGCACGAGGCGATGCGCGGCTGGGACCCCGCCCACCGCGCCACCCTGCGCGTGCTGCTCGAGCCCGCGGCCTGGCGGCGGATTCTGCCGCGCGCCACCCGCTGGCCCGCGGCGGGCGCCGGGCCCGACCCGGACGGCGCGATCGTCATCCCGGCCCACAACGAGGCCGCGGTGATCGCGCGCACGCTGCGTCCGCTGGCCGAGCTCGCCCGCTCTGGCCGGGTGGAGGTGGTCGTGGTCTGCAACGGCTGCGTCGACGACACCGCCGAGATCGCGCGGCGCTTCGCGGGCGTCACGGTGCTCGAGGTGGGGGCGGCCTCGAAGTCGGCCGCGCTCAACGTGGGCGACGCCGCTGCGACAGCGTGGCCGCGGCTCTACCTCGACGCCGACATCGAGATCCACCCCGGGGCGGTGGCCGCCGTGCTCGCGGTGCTGCGCTCCGGCGACGCCCTCGCGGCACGCCCCGCCTTCCGCTACGATTCCACCGGGGCCGGCACCCTGGTGCGCGCCTACTACCGCGCCAGGGACCGCATGCCCGGTGCGCGCTCCGCGCTCTGGGGCGCCGGCGTCTACGGCATGAGCGAGGCGGGGCACGAGCGGCTCGGGCTCTTCCCCGCCGTGACCGCCGACGACCTGGTGGTCGACGACACCTTCGGTCGCGGCGAGAAGCGCATCGTCGAGACCGAGCCGGTGCGGGTGCGCACCCCCCGGTCACTCGACGGGCTGCGCGCCATCCTCACCCGGCAGCACCGGGGCACGGCGGAGTCCCGCGTCGAGGACACCACCGCGCGCACGATCCGCGAGCTGGCCCGGAGTGTGCGCGGGCCGCTCACCCTGTTCGACGCCGTTGTCTACGCCGCGCTCAGCCTCAACGGACGGCGCAGCCGCAACCGCTTCGTCACCGGCCACTGGGAGCGGGACGACTCCAGCCGCATCCCCGCCGCCGGCCTGTAGCGGCTGGCGGATTATGAGAACTAGATGAGAAAACGCGACTAACTATCGCATTAGTCGGAGTCATTGGCGTTGTGCAACCCCCCAAGGTTGCTTGCGACACTCATTAGCCGATCCCGCACGCCGGTGTTAGCGTCTGAATGTATTGCGCTGGGGGGACGCCCGCGGGGGACCGACTCGGAAAGTCAGCCATGCCTTTTGCACTGAACCATGCCCATTTCGCCCGTCAGGCCACGGCACCGCCCAGCCACCGACGGCGGGCGAGGCGTCCGATCGCCGCACTCGCGGCATCCGCTCTCGCTCTCGGACTGCTCGGCGTGAGCCAGTTCCCCGACGCCGCAGCCGCGGCCGGCCAGGGCGTCTTCGCCGCCACATCCACACCGCAGACCGTGGCCGACGGCGACACCTCCTCGGTGGAGCTGGGCATGCGGTTCGAGTCCAGCGCCTCGGGAACCGTCTCGGGCATCCGCTACTACAAGAGCACCGCCAACACCGGCACCCACGTGGGAACGCTGTGGAACTCGGCCGGCGCCGTGCTCTCACGCGTCACCTTCACGGGTGAGACGGCGAGCGGATGGCAGACGGCCACTCTCGCGAACCCGGTCGCGATCACCGCGGGTCAGCCCTACGTGGTCTCCTACCTGGCGCCCAGGGGCGGCTACTCGGCCGACCACGACTTCTTCACCGCGGACGTGACCGCCGGCCCGCTCACCGTGCACCGCAACGGCGGCGTCTACGCCTACGGCACCGGCGCCTTCCCGACGCAGAGCTACCGGGCGTCGAACTACTACGTCGACGTGGTCTTCACCGCCGGCGGATCGGCGCCGAGCACGCCGACCGACCCGGTTCCGACACCCGACCCGGACCCGACGCCCGATCCCGGACCGAACCCCGCACCCGACCCGAACGCGCCCACGCTGAACCTGCCGCGCATCCCCTGGGAGGGCGGGCCGAACTACTGGAAGAACTTCCCCAAGGCCGACGCGGCCGGCTGGGACGACCCCGCGTTCTTCCCCGTGGCGGTGACCTTCAACAACCTGATCACCGACGCCGACGCGAACTACGACAAGTCACTGGGCATCAACACCTACACCGGCATGTACGAGGGGGTGCCGTACTCGATGTTCGAGAAGCACGGCGCCTTCTGGGTCGGCGACCAGCTCAACAGCACCTTCACCGACTCGAGCAGGAACTGGGTGGGCGACTACCTGGACGACGAGGTGGACGGCCGCTACGGCAACCCGGCCGAGGGGCAGAAATACCTGCAGGGACTCGTCGACGCCTACGGCGACGACGGCCGCTTCAAGTACGCCAACTACACGCACATGGTGATCTCCGACATGGGCAAGGCGGACTCCGAGCAGTATGTGAACGGCTACACCGACGTCGTCTCGCTCGACCGCTACTTCTACACGATCCCGTACTGCGACTGGACGCCGTTCCGCGGCAGCTCCTTCGTGACCGAGATCGAGCAGGCGAACTGCCGCACGGCCTCGACCTACGGCAAGACGATGGACTCGCTGCGGGCACGCGACGCGGCCGACGGCACGCTGCAGAACATGTGGCAGTTCGTGGAGCTCTACAACGGAGGAGGCACGCAGGACCGCGTGGCCGAGCCGCCGATCAGCCCCGGCGAGCTGCAGGGGGCCGTGATGAGCTCGCTGATCAACGAGGCGCGCGGCATCATCTACTTCAACCAGAGCATGAACGGGCCCTGCATCTCGGGCGAGCTCATTCGCATGGTGCAGAAGAACCCGAACTTCTGCGCCGCCGAGCAGGTGAAGTCGATGGGCGTCATCAACAACCGCATCAAGCAGCTCGCCCCGGTGCTGAACAGCCAGTCCTTCGAGTGGAACGTGGGCGCCGGTGTGGACAGCATGGTGAAGGCCAGCGACGGCTACGCCTACGTGTTCGCGATGGTCGACGGGTCGTCCCAGCCCGGGAGCCGCGCGATGACCCTCCCGGCCGGCGTGACCGGCAGCAGCATCGAGGTGCTGTGGGAGAACCGCACCATCCCGGCGGGGAGCGGGGGCACCTTCACGGACTCCTTCTCCGCCGAGTACAGCTACCACGTGTACCGGGTGAAGATCTGACCCGGGCGGCTGGGGCGGCTCCTAGCGGGCCGCCCTTGCCGCGAACCTGGCGAGCAGCGCCCGGTCGAGCAGGGCGGCGGCGGCGAGGGTGATCGCCCCGCCCATCAGCGCGATCACGGCGAAGGCGCGGTAGCGGCTGCCGCGGGTGCTTCCCATGTAGCCCACCGAGACCGCGTCCGGCCCGGCGTCCACGCTGATGCGGGTGCTCGCGTCCTCCGTGACGCCGCTGGCGTCCTGCAGCCGCGCGGTCTCCGCGGTGATCTCGTCCACCGCGTTGTCGATGGCGGCGCGCACCAGCTCGGGGGACTCGTCCACCGCCTCGATCCGGATCACCGCCCGGTTGAAGTTGCTGCCCCACTGGCCGCCGGTGTCCGCCAGCATCGAGACGAAGCCGCTGCGCAGGCCCGTGCCGTGCAGGCTGGCACTCGGGGAGGAGAGGCGGATGTCGCTGCCCCCCTCCTCGAGGGAGCTCTGGATGACCGACGCGAAGTGGATGACGTTCTCGGTCTGGTTCTCGAGCGGATTGCCGCCCTTGTCGCCGGCCAGGAAGAGCACGTCGGCCTGCGCCCAGTAGACGCCCTCCTCCTCGGCCAGCGTGGCGCAGAGCGCCACGACGCAGACCAGCCCGACCAGGACGACATACCAGCGGCGGATCGCGATCGACAGCAGCCGAAACACCGTCATCCGCTTGCCCCCGATCTCGTCCGCGCCGCCCGCCGGGTCATTTCAGCAGAAAACGCGTCGGAATGTAATACCTGTTGCGAGCGAGTTTCCGCACGCTAGGTTGAGGTTCCATTGGCTACCCGAGTGCCCACCGTGGCACGGTCATGAAAGGCGCGGCGCCGATGCTCGCTTCACAGATACTCAGCAGTTCGCTGCGACGGTGGTACCTCATACTCTTCGGGCTGGTGGTGACCGGGGCGCTCGTCTTCTACGCGTATTCCACCAACACCCCGCGCTACGAGATCCACGGCACCGCCGTGCTGCTGCCCGGCTCCACGACCGTGCCGGAGGGCGGCAACGGCTTCCTCTACCTCGGCGGCCTCAACCCCGCGCTCGAGGTGCTGCTGCGGTCGGTCAACTCCGACGGCACAGCGGAGGACATCCTCGGGCCCGACGCCGGCGAGGACGACGCGGCGAGCTACTCGGTGGAGCGGGACCTCTCGGCGAGCGGGCCGATCCTGGTGATCACCGCCAACGGCGCCACGAAGGCGGAGGCGCGCGAGACGCTCGACGCCGTGCTCGCGGTCATCCCGCAGCGTCTGGAGGAGCTGCAGGTCAACGTGGCCGTGCCCGCCGGCTCGCAGATGACCGTGCTCGACCTCGCCGCGGACAAGGAGCCGGAGCCGCTCACCAACGACCGCACCCGCTTCATCCTGCTCGTCGCGGTCGGCGGCCTCGCGCTCACCCTGCTCGGCACCGGCGCGATCGACGGGCTGCTGCTGGCCGCCCGGCGCCGGCGCGCCGACCGCCTCGCCGAGGAGGTGGCGGCGCCGGCCGCCGAGGTGCCCCCGCAGACCGCCCACGCTCCGCACGTGCCGCGCAAGGAGAAGCGGGCCAGGGAGCGCGCGCTCGACCTCGACCTCGACCCGAACCCCGGCTCGTAGCGTCGTGAGCGGCCCCAGCAGCGCCCGCGCCCGGCTGGCGCGCACCCCGCCGCCGCCGCGCGAGCGGGTGCCGGTCGACGCCGTCTCCTTCCTGACGGTGTTCATCGTGCTGCTCTTCGGGGTGCCCACCGACCACACCGTGATCGCACTCGGGTCGCTGGGCTCGCCCGCGCTGCTCTGGGCCATCCTGGGCGGGCTGTGGTGGTGCTGGTCGCAGCTGCAGCGCAGCGCGCCGGAGGGACGCTCCGGCTTCACCCCGGTGCGCATCACCGCGCTGCTCTACCTGGGCGCGGTGGCGGTGAGCTTCGTGGGCGCCATGTTCCGCGGCCTGCCGAGCACGGAGTCGAGCCCGGCCGACACCGGCCTCGTGCGCACCGTCGCCTGGATCGGACTGGTGCTGCTGGTCTCCGACGGCGTTCCGAGCTACGACCGGCTGCTGGTGCTGGTGCGCCGCATCACCCTCGCGGGGGCGCTGCTCGCCCTGCTCGGGCTCGCGCAGTTCGTCACCGGGCAGTCGCTGCTCGACTGGATCTCCATCCCGGGCTTCTCCCCCAGCGACGACACGAGCCTGCAGGTGCGCTCGGGCTTCACGCGTCCGCCGGGTACCGCGAGTCATCCGCTCGAATACGGCTACGTGCTCGCCACCGTGATGCCGCTCGCCCTCACCCTCGCCCTCTGGGACGCGGCGCGCGCACGCCTCGCCCGCTGGGTGCCCGTGGTGCTGATCGTGGGAGCGGCGGCCCTCGCCGTCTCCCGGTCGACCATCGTGGGCCTGGCCGTGGGTGTGCTCGTGCTGCTGGCCACCTGGACGGCGCGGATGCGGGCGATCGCCATCGTGGTGGTGGTCGGCGTGGTGGCAGGGGTCTACTTCCTTGTTCCCGGCATGGTGGGGGCGATCGCGAGCCTCTTCGGCGGGCTCGACGGCAGCGACTCTAGCGCCTCCTCGCGCATCGGCAGCTACGACCTGGTGCTGCAGTTCGTGTCGCGCAGCCCCGTGATCGGGCGGGGCGTGGGCACCTTCCTCCCGGAGTACCGCATCCTCGACAACCAGCTGCTGCAGTCGCTGATCGAGATCGGGGTGCTCGGGGTGCTCGCGCTGCTGGTGATGAGCGTCACCGTCGCGCTCACCGCGATGTTCGCCCGCACCGGAACCGCGATCGAACGCCGCATGGGCCACGGCATCGCGGCCGCCGTGGCGGTCGGGACCGTGTTGCTCGGAACCTTCGACGTCTTCTCCTTCCCGATGGCGACGGGGCTGTACTTCCTCGTGCTCGGGCTCGGCGGGGCGCACTACCGGCTGCGCACGGTGCCCCCGGTGGTGGTCTAGCGGCGTCCAACGCGCCGATAGTGCAGTTGTGGCGGGTGCGGCCACCACTCCACCCGCCACAACTGCACTATCGAGCGGCGGCAGCGGATGCCCGGGGCCGGGCCGAGCGGGACGCGCCCCGTCCCCGAGACGCTCTCGCCGCCTGCGCGAGCAGCCACCCGCGCACCCGGCCACCGGCCACCGGCCACCCGCGCGCCGATAGTGCAGTTGCGCCCGGATTCACGCCCCATAAGCGGCCCGAACTGCACTATCGGCGCGCCGACGCCGGCCAGACAGCCGCCGCAGCCGCACCCGCGCCGCCGCCGCCAACCCTGCTCGCGTGGCCACCCGCACCGCGCCGCCGCCCACCCTGCGCACGTGGCCGCCCGGCCGCGCCGCCGCCGACCCTGCTCACGTGGCCACCCGGCCGCGCCAGCCCCTACCCCGACAGGTCCCCGAGCGACCGCGCCCGCGCCGCCCACCACCGCGCCATCGGCAGCGCGTACACCAGCACGCCCGCTCCGGCGGCGGCGGCCAGCACCAGCAGCGGCGCGGTGATCGTCGAGGTCAGCAGCCAGAGCGCGCCGGCCAGCGGCACCCCGGCCAGCGTCGGCAGCATCCACGCCCGCAGGAACCGCAGCGCGGGAACGTGCGCCTTCCGCAGGTAGAGCAGATACGCCGGCAGCACCACCAGCACCGCGACGACCACGTGCGCCCAGCCCGCGCCGGCGAGTCCGCCCACCGAGACGCCGAAGATCATCGCCGGCACCAGCGCCACCGCCCAGACCACCTGCACCACAAGCACCTGCCCTGTCTTGCCGCTGGCGACCAGGTAGGTGGCGGCGAGGTCGAAGATCACCCGGAAGGCGCCGAAGATCGCGAGCGGCACGACGGCGGCCGCGGCCCCGATCCAGCGCTCCCCGTAGAGCACGGCCACCAGCTGCGGCGCCACGAACGCGAGGCCGAGGGCCATCACCGCGCTCACCGACCAGATGAGGCCGCTCACCCGGAGCATGGCGATGCCCCGGCGCGCATCCGTCGTCAGCCGCGAGAACGCGGGCAGCGCGATCACCCGCACCGACTGCCCGGCCACCGACATCGGCCACGACGCCACGTTGAAGGCGAGCGCGTAGAGGCCCAGCTCCACCGGCGACGTGAGGCGGGCGACGATCAGGTTGTCGATGCTGATGATCGACCAGCCCACCATGTTGGCCAGCGCGAGCGGCAGCCCGAAGCCGGCCGCCTCGCGCACCACGGTGAGGTCCCAGCCGAAGACCGGCCAGCGCCGCACCGCGATGTACTGCAGCAGCACGGTGAGCGACTGCCCGGCGATGCGCCCGATGGCGAGCGCGGCCGGGCCGAGCCCGACCAGCGCGAGCACCACGGTCACCGAGGTGGAGACGACCAGCGCGGATCCGTCGATGGCGAACAGCGTGCCCTGCCGCATCGCCCGCTGCAGCAGCGCCGCCGGAACGACCGACAGGCCGATCAGCGCCATCGGCACCGCCATCAGCTGCACCACCCCGGTGGCGCCCGGGCTGCCGAACAGGTCGGCGATGCCCGCGGCGCCGAAGAACATCGCGGCCGCCAGCGACAGGCTGAGCACGGCGCCCATCGTGGCCACCGTGGGCAGGTGCCGCCGGTAGTCCTCGCGGCGCACCAGGTCGGCGCCGAGCCCGAACTCGGCGACCGAGCCGAGCACCGACCACACGGTCAGCGCCACGGCGAAGATGCCGAACTCCTCCGGCGCGATCAGCCGCGCCATCACGATCCCCACGAGCAGGTTGCCGACCCGCAGCACGATGTTGCTCGCCGTGCTCCAGGCCAGTCCGCGGCGCACCGCGCGGCCCGTGGTGGGCTGCGGCGCCTCGGCCTGCTCGCCCGGGCTCAGCGGATCGGGCAGCTCGATCACCATCAGCGCGCCCCCGCCGGCCGCCGCAGCAGGGCGCGCGCCCGCCGCCGCCAGCCGCGCGCGGCCGAGCGCAGCGCCGCCCGCCAGCGCACCGAGCGCGTCACCGGCGCGGGGATGGGTGGCATCAGCTCCTCGTTCAGCACGAAGTGCCCGTCGTGCGCGTCGAAGTCGAGAGCGGATGCCGCGACCACGCGGTCGCGCCAGGTGACAGGCCCGGCACCGGGAGGCCCGCCCACGAACGCGCCCGTCGTGCGGATGGCGGCCACCGCATCCGCCCACCCGGTGGCGGTCTCGTGGGCGAACTCCGCACCGGCGGCCCGCGCATCGAGCCGGCGTTGGATCTGGGCCGGCGACCGGTACGGGAAGTGCCGCAGCGGAACCCGCTGCGGCCAGGCCTGCCGCGCCCAGAGCTCGGCGGGGTAGCCGCCGTCGCCCTCGCGCCAGCGCACCGAGCGCGCGTGGCGGAAGAAGCGCGGCTCCGACCAGTGGTTGAGGTAGTAGCGGCACTTCTCCTCCACAGGCACGTCGTCGCAGAAGGCCGCCGGGTCTGTGGAGAACCGTTCGGCGTCGACGTCGGTGAAGTAGTAGGAGAGGCTCGCCGACCACACCGAGAAGTACTGCTGCGGCACGGTCGCCAGCAGCGCGCCCGGGTCGTCGAGGTAGAACTCGTCGGCGTCGAGGCGGCACCACCAGTCGCCCTCCACGGCGCGCGAGGAGTACGCCGCGTAGAGCACCGCGCGGATGTCGTCGGTGAAGGGCCGGGTGTCGCGGGCGTGCGCCACGATCCGGGGATCGGCCGCGGCGAGCGCCTGCACGATCTCCCAGCCTCCGTCGTCGCTGCCGTTGTCGAGCACGAAGATCTCGTCGCACCAGCGGAGGGCGTCCGTGAGCGTCTGGGCGATGACATCCGCTTCGTTCTTCATCACGCAGAGGGCCCGCACCTTCATCGGGTCACCTCGTCGATGATGACGTCGGCGACCCGGGAGGCGGTGTCGCGCCAGCCCCGCCGCACCAGCGACGCGGCCCGCGCCGCGCGCACCTCCACGTCGGCCGCCGAGACCGTGCGCGAGAGCGCGTCGGCGATGCCGCCCGGGGTGGGCGGCGCCCACGCGACGTCGGGGTGCGAGAGGTCGGCCCGCGCCGACGGGGTGTCGTTGACGACGGGTATGGCGCCGGCCGCGAGCATCTCCTCGGCCACGAGCGAGATGTTCGTGAACGACATGGCGATGCCGGCGATCGAGCGGTTGTAGAGCTCGTTCAGCTGCGGCGGCGTGAGCTTGCCGTGCCGCACCACCGGGATGGACCACGCCGGGCCCTCGTCGCCGTAGAGGTGGATCGGCTGCTCGGGGTGCGCGCGGTGGAACTCCTCGAGGGCCAGCCGCGCGAGCGTGTAGCCGCGCCGGTCGTTGCCCGGCTTCTCGTAGAAGACCACCCCGCTGCGCTCCTGGACGTCGAGGGCCGACGGCGAGGTGAGGTAGTACACCTCGGTGTCGCAGCCGAAGCCCACCAGGTCGGTGTCGATGCCGATGGTGAGCCGCAGGTGCTCGTAGACCATCCGGCCGAGCGAGATGGTGCGGAAGCCGAAGCGGTAGCTGTCCTCGGCGAGCGCCCAGAGCGATCCGCGCGGGTAGAAGTAGGGCTCGAAGTCCTGCACGAAGTAGAGCCGGCGCACCGAGGAGCCCTCGGTGCGCTTCGCCAGCACGTGCGCGGTCTGCCAGCCGGAGGCGACGACCGCGTCGACACCGCTGAAGGAGGAGCCGACCGGGAGGATTTCGGCGCGCAGCTTTGGCCAGTTCGCCCGGATCACCGCGGCCTGCCTGGCCGGATCGCCGCCGTGCCGGTCGTAGAGGAACAGCACGCAGCGGTGGCCGCGCCGCTCGAGCTCGGCGACCATGCGGAACAGGGTGGTGTGCCCGCCCGACCCGGCGCTCGGCGGCGTGCAGAGGAAGCCGATCGACGCGACCTCCCCCTCGGCCAGCGGCGCCCCGGGCAGGGCGGGGATCAGCCGGCGCGAGTCGGCAATGTCGCCGGGAAGCAGCGGGAAGTCGAGGGTGCCCACGTCGAGGCGCTGGTACAGCCGGTTCACCACGCGCTGCGCGGTGTCGCGCACCCCGCGGCGACGGGCCTGGGCGGATGCCGCGGCGAAGCCGGACAGACGCGCCGACACCGCGCTCACGAGACCCCGGTCAGCGCCCAGAGACGCCAGCGCACCCGGTCGAGCTGGGTGCGCGCGGCCTCCTTCGCGCGCTGCGTGCCCGAGGGCTGGGAGCGGGAGAGCTTGGCGTCGAGGGGAGCCAGCCGCCCGTCGTGCTCGAGGTCGGGCACCAGCTCCACCGCGGCGGCGCGCAGGTCGCCCGCCACCCAGGGCGAGCCTCCCGAGTCCATCTCGCGGTGGGCCAGGATCAGCCCCTCGCGGGCGAGCGCCCGCTTCGCCCGCGCCAGCAGTGCGGGCCCCCGGGCGGAGACCTCGCGGAAGTCCGCGCTCTCCAGGTAGCGGAAGGCGAGCATCCGGTGCTTCAGGTCGGCCGCCATGGTCGACAGGATCGTCACGTGCATGTTGCTCTGGTGCTGGCGGTAGAAGGCCTGCACCCGCCCGTTCACCCGCCCTACGTCCCAGCGCGCCGCGGTGCGCAGCCAGTACTCGAGGTCGCCCGACTTCGGCAGCGCCGTGTTGTAGCCGCCCACCTGACGCATCGCCGCGGTGCGCATCACCACCTCCGGCGAGAGGATGAAGCAGCGCCCGCGGGCGCACGCCAGCCGGGTCCACTCCAGACCGCGGAACACGGTCCAGGTGTACGGGACCGGGCCGTTCCTGTCGGAGGCGGGCGGCGCATCCGCGAACTCGACCGGCTCTCCGTAGACCATGCCGACCCGCGGGTGCGCGCCCATCAGGGCGGTCGCCCGCTCGAAGGCGCCGGGCGCCACGAGGTCGTCGGCCGACACCAGAGTGACGAACTCCGTCTCCACCCGGGCGAACCCGTCGTTGTAGGTGTTGATGTGGCCGAGATTGACCGGATGCTCGACCACGCTCACGCGGTCGTCGCTCTCCGCGAGACCGCGGGCCACCTGCAGCGAGTCGTCGGTCGAGTGGTCGTCGACGATGATCACCCGCACCTGCACGCCGCGCTGGCCGAGCACGCTCGCCACCGCCTGCGGCAGGTAGTGCCCGTAGTTGTAGCAGGGGATGACGGCGGTGACGCCCGGCGTGCCGACGGGGGCGACCGGTCGCGAGATCCTCATCGCAGCACCTCCGAGTCGACGCCGAACACCGAGAGCAGCACGGACTCGACCGTGGCCACCACGTAGTCGAGCGACTCGTCGCTCAGCCCGGGGTAGATCGGCAGCGAGACGATCTCGGCCGCGTACTGCTCGGCCCGCGGGAAGCTGCCCGCGCCCAGGCCGAGGTAGGCGAAGGCCGGCAGCAGGTGGATCGGCCGCGGGTAGTGCACCGCGGCGCCCACCCCGGCGGCGACCAGCTCGTCGACGACCCGGTCGCGCTCGGCCACCCGCACCACGTACTGGTGCCAGACCGGCTCGTTGCCCTCGGTCACCCGCGGCGTGGAGAGCCCGGGCAGCCCCTCGAGCGCCGCCGTGTAGCGGGCGGCGAGCCTGCGCCGCTCGCCGTTCCAGGCGTCGAGCCTGCGCAGCTTGGCCGAGAGCACCACCGCCTGCAGGCTGTCGAGCCGCGAGTTGGTGCCGATCACCAGGTGCTCGTAGCGGCGCTGCCCGCCGTGGTTGCGCAGGGCGCGCACGTTGTCGGCGATCGAAGCGGATGCGGTGGTCACCGCGCCGCCGTCGCCGTAGGCCCCGAGATTCTTGCCCGGGTAGAAGCTGGTGCCCGCGGCGTCGCCGAGCGAGCCGGAGCGTCGCCCGCGGTAGCGCGCGCCCTGCGACTGCGCGGCGTCCTCGATCACCAGCACGTCCTCCCCCACGACCGCGCGGATCGCGTCGATGTCGGCGGTCTGCCCGTAGAGGTGCACGGCCACCACCGCCCGCACCGCGCCGCCGAGCAGGGGGCGCAGGGCCTCCGGGTCGATCAGGTAGTCCTCGCCGCAGTCGGCGAGCACCACGGAGGCGCCGGCGCGCACAACCGCCTCCGCCGTGGCGACGAAGGTGTTGGCCGGGATGACCACCTCGTCGCCGGGACCGATGCCCGCCGCCCGCAGCGCGAGCTCGATGGCGTCCGTCCCGTTGCCCACGCCGATCGCGTGCGCGATGCCGCTGTACTCGGCGTACTCGCGCTCGAAGGCGTCCACCTGCGGGCCGAGGATGTAGCTGGTGTTCTCCAGCACGGTGGCGAACCCCTCCGCCACGTCGCGCTCGATGCGGCGGTGCTGCCAGCCGAGATCGAGCATCGGAACCACGCGGTTCATGCCGTCACCCCCAGCCGGCGGCCGAGGGCCCGCGCAGGGACGCCCGCCCAGGTCTCGCCGTCCGGCACGTCGTCGAGCACGGCGGCCGACATGCCGACCACCGCCTCCTCGCCGACCCGCACTCCGGGGAGCACCGCGGCGTTCATGCCGAGGTAGGCGCCGCGCTGCAGCCGCACGCCGCCGCCGAGGGAGACCCCGGAGGCCAGCGTGACGTAGTCGTCGAGCACGTCGTCGTGGGTGATGGTGCAGCCGGGCATCACCACCACGTGCTCGCCGATCCAGGCGCGTGCCGTGATGCTCACCTGTGCGAGCAGGATGCTGCCCACGCCGATCGGGCAGTCGCCCGGATTGCGCACGCTCGGGTCGACGACGGTGGCGAAGCGGATGCCCGCCCGCGCTATGCGGCGCACGATCGCGCGGCGCGCGGCACCGGATCCGACGCACACCAGCACCGCTGCGTGCGGGAAGCGCGAGAGCTCGCTGAGCGGGCCGAGCACCGGCACGCCCTCGAAGTCGTCGCCGAGCTCGACGGGAGAGTCGTCGAGCACGCCGACCGGGGTGTGCGACCCGGTCTCGCGCACCACGGCGAGCGTCTCCCTGGCGAGGCCGCTGGCCCCGATCAGCACGAGGTCGCGGCCGGCGGTGAGGCCGCTCATGCGACGGCCTCCCGGGCGGCGGCGCGGCGGATGGTGTCGACGACCCTGCCCCGCTCCTCGTCGGTGAACTGGTGGTAGACCGGCAGGATCAGCGTGGTGTCGGTGAGCCGCTCGGTCACGGGAAGCTCGGCGACACCGGTGTCGCGGTCGGCGTAGGCGGGCTGGCGGTGGCTGGCCATGATGCCGCGGCGGCCGGAGATGTCGGCGTCGGCGAGCAGCTCGAGCAGCTCGTCTCGGCCCACCGGGAACTCCGGCAGCACCTCCACCCAGAAGGACTGGAAGTTGCTGCTGCCCCAGGGCGGGTCGGCCACCGGTCGCAGCCCGGGGATGTCGGCGAGCTCCGCGGTGTACGCGGCCACGATCTCCCGGCGCCGGCGCACGATCGCGGGGAGGCGCTCGAGCTGCACCAGCCCGACGGCCGCCTGCATGTCGGTCATCCGGTAGTTGAAGCCCACCTCGAGGTACTCCTCGGGAGGTGCGAACACCGAGGCGTGCCGCGTGCTGGCGGAGACGCTCATCGAGTGCTCGCGCAGCTGGCGCGCACGGGCGGCCCACTGCGGGTTGTGCGTGGTGAGCATGCCGCCCTCTCCGGTGGTGAGGATCTTGCGCGGGTGGAACGACCACGCGGTGAGGTCGGCGCCGACGCCCACCGGGCTGCCGCGGTAGGTCGAGCCGGCGCCGCAGGCGGCGTCCTCGATCACCACGATGCCGAGCGGGTCGAGCTCCTCGCGGATGTCGTCGAGGTCCACCGGCATGCCGCCCTGGTCGACCACGATGACCGCGGTGGTGGCAGGGGTGATCGCCGCCATGATCGTGGCGGCGGTGACGTTGCCCGTCTCGAGGTCCACGTCGGCGAACACCGGCCGCGCCCCCACGTAGGTGGGGGCGTTCGCCGTCGCGATGAAGGAGAAGGAGGGGACGACCACGTCGTCGCCCGCTTCCACGCCCGCGACGATGAGGGCGAGGTGCAGGGCGGTGGTGCAGTTCGAGGTGGCGACCGCGTACTGCGCGCCCATGGCGTCGGCGAACTCCTCCTCGAAGCGCACCACCCGGGGGCCCTGCGCCACCCAGCCGGACTCGATCACCGCGGCGAGCGCATCCGCTTCCTCCGTTCCGAGCCAGGGCTTCATGACGTTGATGCGGCTCATCGGACCTTCTCCTCTTCCCGTACCCAGTTGACGTCGGCGACCCTGCCGACCATGTCGTCGACCTTGCCCTGCCTGAACCACTCGACCAGCTGCGCGACGCCCGCGTCGAAGCCGACGGTGGGCGTGAAGCCGGTGAGCTCCCGCACGAGGCGCGCGTTGCCGATCAGGCGGCGCACGTCGCCGGGCCGGGCGGCCAGGTACTCGGGGTCGAGGTCGGGCCGGCCGGCGGCCACCGCGACCGCGCGGCACACGTCGGTCATGGTGACCTCCGTGCCGGAGCCCAGGTTGATGGTCTGCCCGGTCGCCGCGTCGGACTCCCCGATCAGCGCCAGCGCGCGGCTGGTGTCGGAGACGTGCATGAAGTCGCGCGTCTGCTTGCCGTCGCCGAAGATCACCGGGCGGAGCCCCGCGAGCACACGCACGATCGTGCGGGGCAGCACCTCGCCGCTGTCGCCCTCGAAGTGGCTGCGCGGCCCGTAGGTGTTGAACGGCCGCACCACCACGGTGTCGAAACCGTAGGTGCGGTAGAACGCGCGGGCGTAGGCCTCGCCGGCCAGCTTGCTGCCGCCGTACACGGTCTCGGGCCAGGTGGGGTGGCGCTCGTCCATCGGGGCGTACTGCGCGGTTCCGAAGACCTCGCTCGTGCTCACGTAGACGAAGCGGCCGACGCCCGCCTTCCGCGCCTGCGCGAGCATGTTCAGCGTTCCGGTGGCGTTCACCTCGTGGTTCTCGAAGGGGTCGTGCAGGCTGTGCCGCACGCCCAGGCAGGCGAGGTGGAACACCGTGTCGACACCCGCCAGCGCGGCCGCCGCCGCGTCGGCGTCGCGGATGTCGCCCTCCACGAGGGAGAAGCGGATGTCGCCGCCGAGGTGCTCCAGGTTGGCGGTGCTGCCGTTCGCGAGGTTGTCGAGCACCGTCACGCTCGCCGCGCCGCGCGCGAGCAGGGTGTCGACCAGGTGGCTGCCGATGAAACCCGCGCCGCCGGTGACGAGCACCGCGGCGCCGTCGACGCGGCTCACGAGGCGACCGCCGCGAGGACCGGCGCCGCCGCCGTGGTGCGCTCGGCACCCTCGACCCGCGCCATCCGCCCGGCGTCGCCGAGGCTGCGGCTGGCGGCCTCGAGCACCGAGAGCACGCGCAGACCGGCGAGACCGTCCGTTCGGGCCGCCCTGCCCTCGCGGATGCTGGTGGCGAACTCGGTCGCCATGGCGCCGAGCGCCTCGTGCTCGGGCAGGGCAGGCGACCAGGTGTCGCCCAGCCGGTAGGAGATGGCGGCGGCGGTGCGGTTCACCCCGTCGACCGACTGCTGGCCGAGGTCGACGCCGCGGTCGTAGACGCTGATGCGCTGCTGCGGGTTGAGGTCGTCCCAGACCAGGGTGCGCTTCGTGCCGCCGATCACCATGCTGCGGATCTTGGTGGGGCTGAGCCAGTTGACGTGCACGTGGGCGATGGCGCCGTTCTCCAGCGGCACGGTGAGGTAGCCGATGCAGCTCTTGCCCGCACCGAGCGGGTCGGCGCCCTGAGCGGCCACCTCCACCGGGCGCAGCCCGCCCGGCAGGATGAAGTCGATGATCGACAGGTCGTGCGGGGCGAGGTCCCAGAACACGTCGACGTCTGGCTGCACCAGCCCGAGGTTGATGCGCACCGAGTCGATGAACAGCAGGTCGCCGAGCGCGCCCTCCGCGATCAGCTCGCGGATCTTGAGCACCGCGGGCGTGTAGCAGTAGGTGTGGTCGGCCATCAGGGTGAGGCCGCGCTCCTCGGCGGCGGCCACCATCTCGAGCGCGTGCTCGCGGCTGTCGGCGAGCGGCTTCTCGACCACCACGTGCTTGCCGGCACGCAGCGCCGCGAGCACCACCGTGTGGTGGGAGCGGGCCGGGGTGGCCACCGCCACCGCGTCGATGTCGTCGCGTTCGAGCATCTCGGCCAGGTCGGTGTGCACGTCGACATGCCCCACCTTCTCGGCGAGCGCCGTGGCCTTCGCGCCGTCGAGGTCGCAGATGGCGGCGAGCCGCCAGTCTCGGCTGGCGCTGAAGTTGCGTGCGAGGTTCGGGCCCCAATAGCCGGCGCCGACCACGGCGACGCTGAGTTGTGTCGTCATTGAATTCCTCTTGTCTCTTTCGGGTGAGAGTGAGCGTGAAGCAGTAGTGCTGTGGTGCGGGGTAGGGCTGGGTGGGCCTGCAACCGGTGCGGCGCGCTAGGGCACGGCGCTGGTGACGGTGTAGACCACGTCGACGAAGTAGTTGGTGGCGCCCCAGCTGCCGGTGGGGAAGCCCCCGGATCCGGAGTAGAGGTAGCGGCCGTTGTTCGCGGTGCCCGCGGTGAGCGGACCGCTCACCTTCGGCTGGGAGAAGTAGCCGCTGGTGCTCGCGTAGTGGCCCTGCGGCGCGAAGTACGACACCACGTAGGTCTGGCCGGGGGTGAGGGGCACGGCCGTGGAGAGCTGGGCGCTCTGCCATCCGCTTGCCGTCTCGTTGATGAAATTGACGGATGCGAGCTGCTGGGTGCCGGTCGAGTTCCAGAGACGGCCCACGTGGGCGCCGCCGTTGCCCGCCCCCTTGTAGAAGCGGATCGCGGTGACGGAGCCTGCCACCGATGGAGTGAACGACACCCCGAGCTCGAGCGGATCCGATTCACCGGTCGCCGCCGCGGCGACCGGTGTCTCGGATCCGAAGAGGGTCGTGTTCGTGACCGTGGTCGTCGACTCGTTCACGGTGCTGAACGACCAGTTCTGGGGCGCTAGGTTTACCCCCTCGGTCGATACGACTCCGCTGAGCGTCACCGACACCGTCGAACCGTTGGGTAGTACGGATGACGGGGTGAAGGTGATCGTCTTGCCGTCGGTCGAGAGACTCGACACTCCTGCGATGTTCGCTCCCTGGCTCGTTGCCGAGAGCGAGTAGCCGGGCCCGATGGGACCGGACAGCTGCGCCGTGATCGTCGAGGAGCGGGCCACGTTCGTGGCACCGGATCCCGGCGTGGTGCTCACCAGGGTGAGCGCCGAGGGCGTGCGGCTGAAGACGACGTCGACCATGTAGCTGGTGGTCGTCGTCGAGGTGGGGGTCACGTCGGCGTAGCTGTAGACGCCGGCGGCGTAGGGGAAGGTGAGCGGGCCGCGGGTGTAGCCGGTGGCGTATTCGCCGCTGGTGACCGAGTAGTTGCCCGACTGGGTGCGGTAGGCGACCGTGTAGGTGCTTCCAGCGGTCACCGCCACCGGCAACGGCAGGGTGACGGTCTGCCAGCCGGCGGTGGACTCGGCCCCGAAGGCGGCGGAGCTCATCACTCCCCCGGCGCTGTTGTAGAGGATGCCGGTGTGCGGACCGGTGTTGCCCGGCGCCTTGTAGAACTTGACGGCCGTGATGGTGCCGTTGACGGTGGGGCTGAACCGCGCGCCGAGGGTGACCGCGCTGGCGTCGGCGACCTGGGTGATCTCCGGCTGGGTGCCGTCGTTGAAGGCGCTGCACGGGCAGGTTCCCACGGGCGGCGCGGGAATCGCGGTGGTGAAGCTCCAGGTGCCGCCGGCGGTGACGCCGCCGCCCGTGGTGGCGGTCGCGATCACGGACACCGTGTACTGCTTGGCCGCGGCGATCGCCGAGGCGGGGGTGAAGGTGGCCTTCTTCGTGGCCGCGTCGTAGGCCACCGAGCCCGCGATCGGCGAGCCGCCCTGGGGGGTGACGGTGAACGACACGGTCGACGCGGTGACCGGCTTCGACATGACGGCGGTGATCTTCTCGCCGGTGGGCACGCTGGTCGATCCGGGCAGCGGCCACTGCTTGGTGGCCGAGAGCGGGGTGGAGTCGATCACGTCGAACACCGGGTCGACGTAGTAGTTGGTGCCGTTGTGGCGCTGGTCGGGATAGGTCTCGCCCTGGCCGTAGCTCCCGGCGAACTCGGCGCCGTAGCCGCCGGCGACGGTGATCGGTCCCATGGCGTCGCCGCGAGTGGCCCAGTGCCAGGTGGATGCTGCGTAGTGGCCCACCGGGGCGAGATACGAGACCGTGTACTTGGAACCGGCCTGCACGGGGACGGCCGATGTGAACGTGACCGTCTGCCATCCGCTTGCCGACTCGTTGACGAAGTTCGCCGTGGCGAGCCGCACTCCCGCGGCGTCCCAGAGCGAGCCGGTGTGCGCCCCGGTGTTGGCCGCGCTCTTGTAGAAGCGCACGCCGGAGACGTAGCCGTTCACGGAGGGGGTGAAGGTGAGTCCGAGCTGCAGGTTGCTGGCGGCGCCGGCGTCGGGGTTCTTAGGCACCTCGGCGCCGAACACGCCGAAGGGGCCGCTGACCGTGTAGTCGAAGGAGTGCGGGCTGGCGCGGAAGTTGCCGCTGTCGTCGATGGCGCGCACCAGCACCGGGACGGTGCCGCGGCCGTGCTGCACGTAGCTGTAGGTCCAGTTGGTGGTGCCGGACGCCGGGTGCCAGGTGACGCCGTTGTCGGTGGAGACGTTGACGCCGGCGACGATTCCCGTGGTGTCGGAGGCCGTTCCGGTGAGGGTCACGGGGGTGCCGTTGGCGATGGTGGAGCCGACGCTCGGCGAGGTGACGGTCGCCGAGGGCGAGGTGGCGTCGGTGCTCTTCGTGGCGAGCGCGAGGGTGGGGTCGAGGGTGAGCGGGAAGGCGTCCATGTCGGCGAGCAGGTTCACCTGGGCCTGCTGCATGCGCAGGTCGGCGGCCGCGCCGTTGCCGTCGTGCTCTTGATCGAGGCCCCAGGTCCACTGGATGGTGCCGGCGCCGAAGACGAGTGCTCCGTTGGGCTTGGTGCGGTAGAGGGTGACGTTGTGGGTGGTGGTGCCCGGCGCCGTAACCCTGCCGAAGTCGGTCAGGTACTCGGGGGTGCCGCCGGTGGTCGCCGACATGCGCACCAGGCCGCTCTGCCGCTGGCCGTTGTCGAGGTCTTCGTTGGACTCGTAGCCGATGGTGTGCGGGGCGAGCGCCTGTGCGGAACCGGTCATCGACGACAGACCGGTGCCCCGCCACATCCGCATCTTTCCCTGGGCCGCCGTGACGGTGACCGCGAGGTCGGTGTTGTTGGCCATGTAGGCGGTGCCGGTGAGGGAGTTCTCGGGCAGGCCGCCGCCGTTGGCCGTGGAGGCGTAGCGGGGGTCGCGCCAGGTTCCCGACCACTGCGCCGTGGAGGTGTCCAGCTTGCCCTCCTGGGTGTTCCAGGTCTCCTTGTAGCTGACGAGGGTGCGGTACGGGGTCTGCCCGGGGTCGGTCGACGGCTCGTAGCGGGTGCGCCAGTAGGCCTCGTTGCCGGAGAGGAACTGCATGTTCACCCCGGCGTCGCGGGCCGCCTCCACGTTGGCGCGCTGGCCGGCCGACCAGTACTCGTCGTGCCCGACCGAGAGGAACACCTTGTGGTTGGTGAGCAGCGCGCCGTAGCGGTCGGTGTCGACGCCGCTGAAGTAGCTCACGTCGTAGCCGTTCTTCTCGAGGAAGCGCACCAGCGGGTACTCGTTGGAGAAGTAGAAGTCGCGGCCGAGCTCGCTCGCCCGGGTGTAGAACGGGCGGTTGTAGCTCACCTTGTAGGCGCGGCCGTTGCCTGCACCCTGGTAGAAGTTCGATCCGCCGTAGGTGTTGTAGGCGTGCCAGGTGGGGTCGGAGGTCTGGAAGAGCACCGCCGAGGTGCTGGCCTGGTTGCGCACGATGAAGGTGATGTGGCTCTTGCCGCCGGTGTCGGGCCGGGTGAGCAGTGCCACGTAGACGCCGGAGACGGCGGTGGACGGCACGTCCCACGAGGCCGAGACCAGCCATCTGCCGCAGTCGACGAGCTCGGTCGCCGCGTCCTTCGGGCAGACCTGCTGCGACTTCGGCACGCCCGCGATGGGCGTGACCTGCTGGATGAAGCGGGCGCCGTCCCCGTCGTAGTAGCCGGTGCGGTAGATGTTGATCGTGTAGTTGGAGGCGGTGGTGTCGATCTTGAAGTCGACGCGCGAGCCCACGTTCACACTGATGTCGGTGGAGAAGCCCTGGATGGACTCGTCGCCGGCGCCGGTGATGTCCCAGGTCGCTGGATCGGTGCCCTGCTTGCTGTTCTCGCAGACGATCGGGTTCGTGGGTGCGTCGCAGGGGCCGGCCGCGTGAGCGGCCACGGGGAGCAGCAGGGTGCCGATGAGCGCGACGGTGGCCACGAATGCGGTCGTCAGACGGGCCGCTGCGCGCGCTGGGTAGGCGCGCTTTCTGCTGGATGAATTAGACATACTGCCTCCGGGTAACGACGAAATGGTTACACAGTGGAACGGGGGCCGATGACCCCCAAAGGGGGTGCAGACAGGGGGTGCGGACGCCCGGTATCCACCCCCGTACGCGGGGTACGGCTCACCTTCTGCGGGGTACGTTTTTCTTGTCTAGGCTTGAGGGATGGCTACCGTAAACCTGACCAGCGACGACTTCGAGACCACCGTTCTGGAGCCCGGCATCGTGCTCGTGGACTTCTGGGCCGAGTGGTGCGGCCCCTGCAAGCAGTTCGGCCCGATCTTCGAAGAGGCGAGCAACAGCAACGACGACATCACCTTCGCGAAGGTCGACACCGAGGACCAGCAGGCCCTCGCCGGCGCCGCGGGCATCACGTCGATCCCGACGCTGATGGCGTTCCGCGACGGCGTGCTGGTGTTCTCGCAGCCCGGCGCGCTCCCCGCGCCCGCGCTCAGCCAGGTGATCGACGCCGTGCGCGGCCTCGACATGGACGACGTGCACCGCCAGATCGCCGAGCAGCGCGAAGCGGATGCGGCGGAGCAGCCCACCACCGCTGGTTGAGTAGGCCGCGACGAAGGAGCAGCCGTATCGAAACCTGCCTCCCGCAGGGCGGGGTTTCGATACGCGGGCTCGTCCCTCGCTCGCTACTCAACCAGCGTGAACAGGCGCGGGCTCGTCCCTCGCTCGCTACTCAACCCGCGGAAGGGCGCGCCCCTAGTTCGCCGCCACTACCTCGAGCAGCGCCTCGCCGTACTTCGCGAGCTTGTTCTCGCCGACGCCGCTGATTCCGCCGAGCTCGCCGAGCGTGCCCGGCCGGCTGATCGCGATCCCGCGCAGCGTCGCGTCGCCGAAGATGATGTACGCCGGCACCTCCTGCGCCTTCGCCTCGGCCGAGCGCCAGACCCGCAGCGCCTCGAACAGGTCGACGGATGCCACGGGCAGATCCGACGCCACCTTGGACTTCTTCGCCGCGCGTACCGACCGCTCCGGCTCCTTGCGCAGTTTCACGGGGCGGGATCCGTCGAGAACGGAGGCACTCGCATCCGTCACCGCGAAGGTTCCGTACTCGCCCTGCACCTGCAGCAGCCCCTGCGCGAGCATCTGGCGCACAACGCCGCGCCACTCCTGGTCGCTGAGGTCGGCGCCGATGCCGAAGGTCTTCAGCTGGTCGTGGCGGTACTGCGTCATGCGCGGTGTGGTCTTGCCCACCAGGATGTCGATGATGTGCCCGGCTCCGAAGCGCTGCTGCTTCTCGCGCCAGAGGCGCACCACGGTGGAGAGCAGCTTCTGCGCGGGGATGGTTCCGTCGACGCCCTCGGGCGGCGAGAGGCAGGTGTCGCAGTTCATGCAGGGCGCGCTGGTCTCGCCGAAGTAGGCGAGCAGCTGCACGCGGCGGCACTCGATCGTCTCGCACAGGGCGAGCATGGCGTCGAGGTTGGCGCCGAGGCGCCGGCGGAAGGCGTCGTCGCCCTCAGACTGCTGGATCATGCGACGCTGCTGCACCACGTCCTGCAGTCCGTAGGCGAGCCAGGCGGTGGAGGGCAGGCCGTCGCGGCCGGCGCGTCCGGTCTCCTGGTAGTAGCCCTCGACGCTCTTCGGCAGGTCGAGGTGCGCCACGAAGCGCACGTCGGGCTTGTCGATGCCCATGCCGAAGGCGATCGTGGCCACCATCACCACGCCGTCCTCACGCAGGAAGCGCGACTGGTTGGCGGAGCGGATGCGCGCGTCGAGACCCGCGTGGTACGGCAGCGCGGTGACGCCGTTCTCCACGAGGAAGTCGGCCGTCTTCTCAACGGATGCGCGGGACAGGCAGTAGACGATGCCCGCATCGCCGGCGTGCTCGCTTCGAATCAGCGCCAGCAGCTGCTGCATGGGCTGGTTCTTCGGCTCGATCCGGTACTGGATGTTCGGGCGGTCGAAGCTGGAGACGAAGTGCTTGGCGTCGCCGAGCTGGAGCTTGGAGGCGATCTCCTTGTGGGTCACCTCCGTGGCCGTGGCGGTGAGCGCGATGCGCGGCACGGTGGGCCAGCGCTCGTGCAGCATCGACAGCTGCAGGTAGTCGGGGCGGAAGTCGTGGCCCCACTGCGACACACAGTGCGCCTCGTCGATAGCGAAGAGGGAGATCTTTCCGCGATCGAGCAGCTCGGCGGTGGCCGCGACGCGCAGGCGCTCGGGCGCGAGGTAGAGCATGTCCAGCTCGCCCGAGAGGTAGGCGTCCTCCACCTCGCGGCGCTGCTGCGGGTCCTGCGTGGAGTTGAGGAAGCCGGCGCGCACGCCGACGGCGGTGAGGGCGTCGACCTGGTCCTGCATCAGGGCGATCAGCGGCGAGATGACCACGCCGGTGCCCTCGCGCACGAGCGAGGGGATCTGGTAGCAGAGCGACTTTCCGCCACCGGTGGGCATCAGAACGAGGGCGTCGCCGCCGGCGACCACCGTGTCGATGATCTCGGCCTGCTGGTTGCGGAAGGAGTCGTAGCCGAAGATCTTCTCCAGCGCCTCGAGGGCGGTCGGCGCCGGCCCACGGTCGACGCGGGCAACGGTGCGCACGGCAGCGCCGCCCCCGCTGGTTGAGTAGGGCGCTCTAGCGCCCGTATCGAAACCCCCGCCGCCTTCCCGATCGGGAAACGGCGCCTCGTCGTCGAAGGGAGGCTCCGCGAACGGGTCGAAGGGCGGTTCTTCTTCGGGATCCCACGGGATTTCGGCGTTCCAACTCACCCCGCGAGTTTACGGGAGAGCACCGACGGCCGTGGCGGCTGTGCAGAAGTCGCGCGTGGGGAGAAGTCGAGCGGATGCTACCCCCAGAACTGGGTGCAAACTACGTCTTGTAGCGTTCACGTCGATCCCGATAACGTCGTCATCGGCGCGACACCCGAAGATCCACCCCGCGCCGGTCACTACGCACACCTAGTACACATCGAGAGAGACCGGGCCGTATCCACCCGTCTGCCTACCCGAACCCTCCGGGTGGATACGGTCGTCCCTCTCAGCCCGCGCTCACCACTTCGGCAGCACGATCAGCAGGTTCGGCCAGCTGGCCGACGCCGTGAACAGCTCCGCCCCCTCGTAGCGCGCGCTGATCAGGTGCAGTCCGCTACCCAGCTTCGGCAGCGTGACCGTGGCGCGCCCGGAGGCGTCGAGCGTCGCCGTCGCGATGCGGCGCCTGCCGTCGTAGATCCCCACGTCTCCCGTCGGCACGCCCTCGTCGGCCCAGACCGCCACCGAGTACGTCACCGTGCTCGACGTGCTGGCGAGCAGCCGGTCGAGGTGCCCGGCCGTGATGGTGCTCTGCGGCTCCGCGGGCGGCTCCACCGCCGCGACCGTGATCGGCACCTCGATCGACGTTCCGGTCTGCGGCACCGCCACCGTGAGCAGCAGCGGCCCTGGGGCCGCGTTCTCGGGAACGGCGACCTGCACGGTGGCGCGACCCACCTCATCCGTTGTGTCGACGATCGTCGGGTCGATGGCGGAGCGGCCCAGCTCGACACCGCCGGCGCTCACCACGGCCTCGCCCGCGTTCGGCTCGCCGTTGCTGAAGAGCAGCGAGCTGAGCGAGAGGGTGACGGATTCGTCGGGTGCGTAGCCGCCGTCGGCCGACGGCGCCGAGAGGGAGACCCCCACGGAGCGCTGCGTGTAGTCGGGCGTGGCCACCGGGTTGGCCTCGAAGTAGTCGACCATGCTCTGCAGGTCGATCTTTCCGGTGTCGGCGCGGTTGGTTCCTTGGGCGAAGGTGGGGAAGTTGTCCCCACCGGAGGCGAGGAAGGAGTTGACGGTCACCCGGTAGCTGGCGGCCTCGTCGATCGGCACGCCCTCGAGGTAGACCGTGTCGATGTGGTCGCCGGCGGCGGCGAGCGGGTCGTAGGTGTAGCTCAGCGACTCCGAGAGCCCGAGCTTGAGGAAGGGGCGCGCGGCACCGGACGGCTGCCACTGCTCCTCGAGCACGGCGGTGAGCTGGGCGCCGGTGAGGTCCATGGCCACCAGCGTGTTGGCGAAGGGCTGCACGTCTGCCGCCTCCTCGTAGGTGACCACGCCCTCGCCGTCGCCTGGGGTGAGCGGGTTCGCGGCGAACTTCAGGTCGCTGCGCAGGCCGCCCGGGTTCATCAGCGCGATCTGCGCGCCCGCGTCGCGGGTGGCCCAGAGCTGCACGTCGGCCACGAAGTTGCCGAGCGGCGACTCGCCGCCGCGGTTCTCCGTTGCGCTGGACTGCAGGGCGCGGTTGAAGTCGGCGGTGATGGCGCCGACCGGCACGGACCCCAGCTCGGTGGCCACCGCCACGGCATCCGCCACTATCGCGGCGATCTCGGGATCGGGCGGGAAGGCGCCGGCCAGCGGCAGCACCTCGGCCGAGATGCTGAGCAGCGCCCCGGTGTCGGGGTCGACGGAGAGCTTCATGTCGCTGTACCGCTCGCCGTACTGGCCGGAGGAGATCACCGGGCGCAGCACCCCCGACGACGCGATCGGGATCTCGTGGTCGTAGGCGAGGTGCGTGTGCCCCGAGATGATCGCGTCGATGTCGGCGCTCGCGCCGGTGACGATGCGGCCGAAGGGCGAGTCGTCGGTGGCGCTGGCCAGGGCCGGGGTCGCCGCGCCCTCGTGCACGAGCAGCACCACCACGTCGGCCTCGCCGTTGTCGTCGGAGCCGTCGCTGAGCGCGGCTGCGACCCGGTTGATCTCGGGCACCACCGGGCGCACCTCGAGCGACGCGATGCCGTCGGGGCTCACCAGGCTGGGCAGCTCCTCGGTGGTGGCGCCGACGAAGCCCACCGTCACCTCGCCGAACTGCTTCAGCGAGTACTCGGGGTAGGCCGGCTGCCCGGTGGCGCGGTCGTAGATGTTGGCCGAGAGGTAGTCCCAGTCGGCGGCCGGCAGAATCCGGGCGTCGACGTCGGCGCGGCCCTGGTCGAACTCGTGGTTGCCGAGCGCGCTGGCGTCGAGCTGCATCGCGTTGAAGGCGTCGATGGTGGGCTGGTCGTTCTGGATGAAGGACGCGAAGGTGGACGCGCCGATCAGGTCGCCAGCGCCGACGAACACCGTGTTCGGGTTGGCGGCCCGGTAGGCGTCGATCATGCCGCCCATCACGGCGGCCCCGGCGATGGGAGGTGCGGCCTCGAGGCGTCCGTGGAAGTCGTTGATGGAGATGATGTCGATGGCCACCGGGTCGGCGGCCTGGGCGGCGGGTGCACCCAGGGCGGTGAAGCCCAGGGTGAGCGCCGCGATCACGGCAACGTGCGAGCGGGCGGGCTTCATGGCGGCTCCTCGAGAAGATGGCGCAGGGGTGCGGGCGGACGATGCCCGTAGCCTAAGCACCGCCGCCGACGCCGGCCGGAGGGGCTGTGCAGAGCGGCCGTCGGTGCTAGCCCCCGCGACCGCCCCACTAAGTTAGGTATGCCTAACCCGAGGGAGCCTAGTGAGCCAGTCCAAGCCCGTGCCGCCGAAGAACGCCGAGATGCTCGTGCTCGAGGTGGTGCGCACCGAGCGCGTCACCCCCACCATGATGCGCGTCACGCTCGGCGGCGACGCCCTCGCCCGGTTCACGCCGATGGGGTTCGACCAGTGGTTCCGCCTGTTCCTGCCGCTGGAGTCGCTGCCCGACGACAAGCACACCAGCTTCGCGCTGCCCAAGCGCATCGACCTGCTCGGCTACGTGCAGTTTCTCGCGATGCCCAAGGCCACCCGGCCGATCATGCGCAACTACACGGTGCGCGAGTTCCGCACCGACCCGCGCGAGCTCGACATCGACTTCGTGGCGCACGGCGACAACGGACCCGCCTCGCGCTGGGCCACCTCCACCGCCGCGGGCGCCACCGTCGCGCTGCTCGACCAGGGCGTGATGTACAACCCGCAGCCCGCCGACTGGCAGCTCTTCGTCACCGACGAGAGCGGACTCCCCGCCGTGGCCGGCATTCTGCGCGACCTCCCCCGAGACACCGTCGGCTACGCCTTCATAGAGATAGCGGATGCGGCCGACGCCCAGCCCACCGACGCCCCACCCGGGGTGGAGGTGCACTGGCTGCCGCGCGGCCACGGCGTGAAGCCGGGCACGCTCGCCCTCGCCGCAGTGCAGGCGTTCGAGCTGCCGGCCGGATCCCCCTACGCCTACGTGGTGGGCGAGCAGTCGCTCCCCACGTCGCTGCGCCGCTGGCTCGTGAACGAGCGCGGTGTGCCGAAGTCGCACGTGACGTTCTGCGGGTTCTGGCGGGCGTAGCGGTACGCGTCGCCGATTAAGCGACAATCGCCGCCCGACTCAGCCGGGCGGCGATTGATCTGACGGGTTGCCCCGAATCAGGTGGTACTAGTTGGAGCTGATCGCGCTGCGGCGGCGGATGCCAACCACGGCGACGAGCACAACACCGAGAACGAGAACGCCGCTGGCGATCCAGATCGCGGCGACGGGGACGGTGCCACCGGTGAAGGGGAGGCGCACGGCGGAGCCGTCAGCCGCGATGGCGACGACGGTCAGGGCTGCGGTGCCGACGTTGCGAGAAGTAAGTCCGGTTGCGGTGACGTTGTAGGTACCAGTCGCGTTCGTCGGCAGCGTGACAACTGCGGAGACGGCCCCGGCCGCCGCAGTCTTGGTCACGCTCGCGGTGGTGATAGCGCTGATCGTGACGGCGCCCTCACCGGTGACAGAGAAGCTCACCTGCTCGTTACCTTCGAAGCTGCCAGCGGCGAAGGCGACGGTTACGGCCTGGCCGGGAGCCGGAGTGCTGTCGCTGACGGTAGTGTTCGCCGACGGCACATATGCCGCGTTAGCTGCAACCGGGGTCGCAATGAGAAGGGCGAGCGCGATTCCGGCGCCAGCAAGAGCCTTTTTGATCATGATGATGTCCCCACGAGAATGTTAAACCCGACAAAAATGTCGACCCCCCAATGAGGTCATTGCCAACAGTATGGGAATCAGCAAAAAACTTCGACTTTTCCAAAGGGCAAAATGTTAATTTCTGGAGTCTTTTGAATAACGATCTCGGAAAGTCCCGGCTCTTCACTCAAGAAGCTGGATGTGAAGGTCTTACTCTCGCCCGGAGCAAGCTCGATTTCGATCGCGCTGACCGGGTACCCGGAGTCGGACGTCGAATGGTGCGGAACTTCTACGCCTTCACGCTCTATGCCGAGGTTTGCGCTTCCCGGAACGCCATAGACGTTGGCGATAATTCTGATGTTGCCGGCCGGCACACCATAGATCCCGGCGCCAGTAACGTACTCGGGAAGTGAGGCTGCCGCATCGGCCGGCGCCGTATTGGTCAGAGTGATCGCGACATCGATCTGAGGCAATCCGTCGGTACGGCACACAGCGTGGCCAGTATTGATCTGAGACTTCAAGTAGGTCCCCATCTTCGACCCGGTCGCATCATTGAAATAAACGCCGATGCGGGTTGTCTCGGCGTCGCTCGCTGGCAGTACACCTGCAAGAGTGGTTTCTTCGAGCTCGGACTGCTCGGCTCCATGGGTGCTCCAGACGAAAATTCTGTTCTCAGATCCAGCCCGCGCGAGCGCATCGAGCAATAGTGAAGGCTGGAGCGCGCCGTTCGAGACGGAGTCGAATACCGCCGCCGCTGCCGAAGCAAAGAACAGGTCTTGCACAACGGGATCGGGGTACCGCGCATAGACGTCAGTGAGTAGTAGTTGGACGGCGTTCTCGCTGGTCAATTCGTCTCCCGTTGGGAGAGCTATCGGTCCAGTGGCCCGGAGCAGATAACTCAACACCATCGGGTCTACGGACATGACTCCGTCCACCTCTACGCCGAATTGTTGTCGCCACATCTCGGCAGCCAACGCAGCGGATAGCGGGAATTGCGGAGTGAGGTTGACGTCTTGCATGTATTTTCCCGTGATGTCCCCGTACAGGGCGCGAGTCTCCAGCGGAAGTTCGAGTACCGGGGAGTCAGACATCGGAAAGTCCGCCGACGAGGCCTGCTGCGAAAGCGAGATAGCGCCATCGCTGACGTTCAGTTGCGCGAGAGCGCCCGGGATGCCGCCCGTGGCACGCAGCTCTGCCGGGTTCTGAAATAGCAGCAGATAGGTGCGCTCGCCCTCGGCGCCCATCATCGGAGGAATCAGCGTCGCAGCCCGGTGCGCCGTTCCAACGATGACGTTGGCCTCACCGACCGTGCTTTCCAACTTCCCGATCGCGTTTGCTACGAATTCAAGTACATGGTCTGTCTCAATCTCCCGCGTGCGGGTGTCTGCGGACTCGAGCGCGTCTGCAGCGGCGGCGATCTTTGGCTGCGCGTTGATGAGCGGCTGCAGCTGAACGGCGCCCGCAACGGGCACGAAATCGTCGACACCAAGCGACGATGTGATTTCAATGATCGGAGAAACCGCGTCGCGGGAGATGTCATTGACGATGGCGGATGCCTCACGGACGGCTGTGAGATTGGAACCCAAATAGGGGATGAGCTCGGCGACTCGCCATATCGGATCGCTTGTAAGTGCGGCAGCTTCAGAGGAGCTGCTACTGAGGCTAGAGAAGCTGACGTTGGCGGCTTCCCGATCCCCGGCGGCGACTTGAGCAGCCAGGGAGGAAGCCGCTGGAACTGCTTCGTCTAGTGCATTTTTCGCAAGGAGCCCACGAACGCCCACCCACAGCACGACAAAAAGCACGATTGCGAGGGCTGCGAACCCGATATAGAGGAGCACTCGCGATCGACTCCTACGTCTACGTTCGGAGCGTTGTTCCACACGGGTATTCGTCATGAGCCTGTTAGGCAGACTCTGCAGCAGCGATGGTCGCAGCGAGCTCGAAGCGACCAACAATCGTGTCCACGGCCGGCACAAGCTGCGCAGCCGACTGCTGATAGACGGCATCGCTGCGGCGATAGGGGTCGATGACGTCGTCGTCTAGCTCGTGCTCGGGCGGCAGCGCATAGCCGCGAAGCGACGCGGCCATCTCTACCAACTTGGCAAAACGGCCGACAGTGTCACTCAAAGGGAGCTTAGCGATGACCTCGAAGTCAGAGGCCTGAACGACGCTAAGCAACCGCGCCAGTTCTCGGAGGGTGAACGTGTGCCGCGACCCACGAGGCAGAGTGGCAACAATCTCGCTTCGATGCGCGCGCGTAAGGGCGATTACGAGATCGGCGGCGCGTAGATGCTCAACTTCAAGCAAGCGAGCTCGATGGCCCTCGGGTGAAGCGGCACCGTGCGCGTGAGCGATCGCGATCGTTTGAGCGGTCATCGAATGATCGAGAAGAGCACCCGTGCCAGCACTCGCAACATCAACGACGTTCCATTGCTGCAGCCCCTTGCGCAAGAGATACTCGGCGAGCGGCGATCGACAGACATTGCCGGTGCAGACAGTGAGGATGTTGAAACGCTTCGATGCGACCTTCATCGTGTCGGTCATACTCGGGAGCTGGCCTTCACCTTTTTACGCTTGCCGGTTTCACTCTCAGCGTCTGCGCCGTACTCGTATCCATATCCGTATCGGCCGTAGCCGTAAGCGTCTGGCCCCTTCGTGGGGAGCATGGTGAGCACGATCCCGGAAACGCTCGAACCGACGTTCTCGAGTGCCGAGATCGCACCGCCCACGTGATGGCGGTTGGCTCGCCCAGCGGCCACAACCAGAATTACCCCACCGACGAAACGGGAAAGAATGGCCGCGTCCGTGACGGGCAGGAGTGGCGGTGTGTCGAAAAGCACAACATCGTACTTCGACCGCAACTCGGTGATCAGTCGCCCCATCGCAGCGGATCCCAGGAGCTCGCTGGGGTTGGGAGGAACCGTGCCGGCGGGAAGAACAGATAGTCGCCCACGCCCCCATTCCTGGACCACGTCATCCAGAGGGACGCGGCCGATGAGAACGTCGGTGAGACCGATCGCGCCCTCGAGACCCATGTACTTGGCTACCTTCGGGCGCCGCAGGTCGGCATCGACTAGAAGCACACGAACGCCCGAATCGGCAAGGGCGATCGCCAGATTCGCAGTCGTGGTGCTCTTGCCTTCGCTCTGAATCGAGGAAGTGACGACAAAGCTGCGACCACCATGACCTACGTCAAGGAACTGAAGGTTCGTACGCAGGGTTCGGAAGGACTCGGCACGAGGGCTGCGCGGGTCGTCCTGAACGATCAAAGGCCGACTCTCCGCCTTCGGGTCGAAAACGATACCGCCGATGATGGCCGCTTCTGTGACGAGGGCGACATCTCGCTCGTTTCGAATTCGCGTATCCAGAACCTGGCGAAGAACAGCGATTCCAACTCCGAGCGCCAGTCCGATCAGCAGCCCCAACGCTACGTTTAGTGGCACATTAGGGCTCACCGGCGCCGCTGAAACGGTCGCCTGCTGCACCAGCGTGAGCTTCACAGCGGATGTCGCATCTTCCGTAGCGGGTGTCTCAATTCGATCGACAACTCGCGTGAGGCTTTCGGCGGTCGCATTCGCGATATCTGCCGCAAGAACCGGGTCGTCATTCGCAACGGAGATCTCGATTATCGAAGTGTTTGCTGGCGCGGTCACGCTGATTGTGCCAGCCAACGCGCCTTCATCGATCGCGAGCTCGAGCTCGGCGATCACCGGGAGAAGCACGATGGGTGTTGTTGCGAGGTCCGAGTAAGTAGTGACGCGCTGAACGGTGAACGTGCTTCCTTGAGCAAGCTCGGAGACGGTACCACCGGACTGTGTTGAAACGAACACCTTCGAGGTCGCACTGAACTGCGGAGTCTGAACGAGCGCGAAGGCGGCAGCGGCACCCACGCCGGTGAGTGCGAGCACGACAATGAGGACCCAGCTTTTCCGAAGAATGCGGATGTAATCACTCAGCTCCACGAAGGGCACGCTCCTTGTTTGATCAAACAGAGGACGCCAAGCACCCCGCTGGATAGTCTGCCATAGCGAGGTACTACGACTCCTCCTCTTTCTGCGCTCCCCTATGGCACGATTGTCACTGTCGAAGCTTTCTAGGGGACCTTCCGGACGGGTGCGGTGTGGCGGCGGCGCGCAAGAAGAAGCTCTTCGTCAATGCCACATCGACGAATGTTCGAACAGGCGATTGGCGAACGAGATGTGGGGATGATTTCTCCGGAACGCTAGCAATTGTCGCCATATAGTTAGTGCGTTGCGCGGACCGTTTTCTGGTCTCGTGTGGACCACCGGTCGTTGCGTCACGAAGAAATGAAGAGATGTCCAAAAGCAGAATTGCGGCTTCGTCAAATGTCGCCGCGCGATCTCGCGCGGCCGACTGGCGTCAAACTTATGCGCGAAGGCTGGCGGTGACGGACACGCTTGCCATCGTCTGGGTGGTCTTTGCGGTCCAGTTGCTTCGATTCGGCTTCGGTGAAACGCCGGTTAGCGGCCTACCGGATGAGGCAGCCATTACAGCGGGGTACGCCACTATCTCGGTAATCATCGTGGTCTCTTGGGCGATCATTTTGGGGATCTATGGAAGTCGCGACTACAGGGTTCTCGGCACTGGATTTGCAGAATACAAGCGAATAGTTGATGCGAGCCTTCGACTGTTCGGGCTCGTCGCCATCATCGCGTTCCTGCTTAAGATTGATCTCGCTCGAGGTTACGTACTACTCGCATTCCCAGCGGGAATTCTCGTGCTTGTCTTCACTAGGTGGCTTTGGCGCCAGTGGCTCGCAGTTCAACGAGCGAATGGCCGCTTCGTATCGCGCGTTCTACTGATAGGAACGGCCGAGGACACTCGGAGCATAGGCAAAGAGTTGCAGCGCTTCCCCGACGCCGGCTACAAAGTGGTCGGCAAATGGGTCGCGTCATTGGGAGAGCCAGATCCATCGTCACACCTCGGCGTTCCTATTTTCACCGCCGAAGTGACCGTCCAAAGTGCAATGTCCAGCGTGGGCGCTGACACTGTCGTGGTCACCAACTCGCAGGTGCTTGGCGCCAACGGCGTGCGTGAACTTAGCTGGTCGCTCGAACCTGGGCGCCAACACCTCATCATGGCTCCGAACCTGACCGATATCAGCGGTCCTCGCATCCATACTCGCCCTGTGGCGGGACTGCCTCTGATTCATGTCGAAACGCCTCGTTACGAGGGCGGGAAGCTGTTCGCCAAACGTGCGTTCGATATATTCGGCTCTGCGCTATTGCTGTTGGTGCTCTCGCTACCCCTCTTGGTCTTGGCCGCTATCGTGAAGTTCACGAGTCGTGGGCCGGTTTTTTACCGGCAAGAACGCGTCGGTCTAAATAAGCAGCACTTCGGCATGATGAAATTTCGGTCAATGCGTCAGGATGCTGACAACGAGCTTGCTGCACTGCTCGCTGCTCAAGGCACACAGGATAAGCCGCTATTCAAGGTGAGAGACGATCCGCGCATCACACGAGTTGGACGCGTAATGCGAAAGTATTCGCTGGATGAATTCCCCCAACTGCTCAATGTCCTCAACGGCAGCATGAGTCTGGTTGGACCTCGTCCGCAACGCGACGGGGAGGTTGGACTGTACGACAAAGCGGCTTTCCGACGTCTACTCGTGAAACCGGGAATGAGCGGACTGTGGCAGGTGAGCGGCCGTTCCAGCCTCTCTTGGGAGGATGCGATTCGCCTCGACCTCTACTATGTCGAGAACTGGTCGATGGTCGGTGATCTGATCATCTTGTGGCGGACGATGAAAGCGGTCTTCAGCCCAGGAGACACGGCCGGCTAACGCCGCCCCAAGTGGTTGCTGGGTCTATCGATCACTTGACTTGAGATCGAACCAAAGCTGCGATTCTTGGCAGTCCTCCGCGTTCGAGAGGTCAAACAAGCGCAGCCGATGCGTCCGGTAGCCTCTGTTCATGGATTCCCTTGGACGATCTGCGGCGACCAGAGAGTCCACTCGCCATAACGGCCACTTCAGTCCGGACCAAGTTCTCTCTACGACATCCCGAGTATGGACTTTGGGGTTCTTTCTCCTTCTAGCGGTACTGCTCTCGCGCGGAGTTCTCGAAAATGCTGTTGGCAAGAATGCCGCCTACGCAGTGCAGCTCGGCGTTATCGTCGCCTTCACCTTTCTGCTGCTCGTTGCAGGTGGTCCGCGCCCAAGGACAGGTCGAACTTGGATCCTTCCGGTCGCTTACGTTTTCGTCTTGGTTGCGTTGATATCTGCCTGGGCATCGCTAAGCATTCAAGGCATCGATTATTTCTGGCAGTACCTTCTCGTCACCTTTTTCTATGTCGCGACGCTCGTTGTCTACTCGTTGATCGACTTCGACGTGATGCGCCGAATCGCCGTGGGGCCGGTGCTGGCATTACTCGGACTGGCTCTGGTTGGCGTCGCCTTCGCTCAGCAGTATGGCGGGTTCACCTCGCTTCCCGGAGGCGACTTAGGGACGTTCGGCAGCCTCTTGCGGCCCGCATCACTGACTGGCAGCTTTCTGCACTACCCGATCGCCGCGTCGCTGATCGTATTTCTGCTTCTCGGCATCGGGGAACAACGACGAAAGCGGATTTATTGGCTCGTCGCTGCGATTGTCGCACTCGGGGTGGTTACCAGTCTCTCCCGTTCTGGAATGGTGATTCTCCTAGTAGGCCTTTTTTGTGGAGTCGCCCTTATCCCTACTTTGTCTCGTCGGTTTAGAGCGGTCTGCGCTCTCTTCCTTGGCGGTTCAGTCCTACTATTTTTCCTTCCGGCTGGGCCTCTCCTAGACCGATTTACGAGTATTTTCGATGCCGGTGGTAGTGGGAATACGATTCGGATTGAGGTGTGGACCTCGGTGATCGATCTCTGGGCAGCGTCCCCAATACTCGTCGGGTCCCACACTGGACAGTTCACCAACGTGACGTCAAACACCTCCGGATTCGGCGGCCAGGTAGCCGAATCTGGGGTGCTGCAAATGCTGGTGAGCTTCGGAGTGATCGGTTTGGTTGCGTATTACGCACTCATGGTCGGCACACTCTCGGCGCTGCGGCGTCAACCGCCTTGGTTCATCGCGGGAGCGATCGGAGGAATTGCACAATCGGCCGTGTACCAGTCGATCGAGGTGTTGCCCTTTATGGTGCTATTTGCCCTGTTCCCGATGATTGCCTCGGCGAATACGCCCGTCACTCCGGGTTCTCACAGATCCTTGAAGATTCACCCAAGAAAAAATCTTGGGTGAGTTTCATCCAGCAAACGAAGTGACTAGTCGTTTCGCGCTGACGGGCACGCCCGATGACGACCGAGCCTCTACCGAGAACTTTGGAAGTCGCTTTCAAGACGGGCTGTTGCGATCCAACTAGACTCAATTGTCGGCAATGTCGCCGGTCTGCGAGTTCGCGGAAGCTCCATTCTGGGCTGTGCGCAATTCCTGCCCAACTCGTGCATATGCACGCGATTCCTCACGCCGCGTCTCAGAAGGTGACACCGATTTCATGCAGAACGATGACTCCAGGGCGGATGGGCAGTGTCCAATATGGTGCTCTTTGATCACCGTGGTCTACAACAGCAGCGAAGCACTCACTCGGTTCTGGTCGCGAGCAGATGAACTCCCCGAGGGCGTCGAGTGGATCGTCGTTGACAACGGCTCCACAGACGGAAGCGCGGAACTCGCAAGATCTCTTGGAGCCACCCTCGTAATCGAACGCGGTGGGAACTTCGGCTTTTCCTCCTCGAACAACGTGGGGCTAGAAGCTTCGCGGGGATCCTTTATCGGATTTGTGAATCCTGACGTCGAAGTGATCTTCGACGACCTCCGCAGCATCGCCGCGTCGGCGCAAACGAATTCTGCAATCGTCTCCCCCCAGCTGCTAAATCCAGACGGCAGCCTGCAGCCAAATGGGCGAGGTTTTCCGTTCTTGCTTGACAAAGTGCGAAATCGCCTCGGGAGGGCAGAGGCGCTGCACGGCCAATATTTGCTCTTCGGAGATAGCCAAGAAGTTCGAACTGTTTGTTGGTTGATGGGCGCTTCCGTTTTCGGCATGCGTAAGGAAATCAGCCAGTTCGACGGCTGGGACGCGCATTTCTTCCTCTACTACGAAGACAGCGATCTTGGGCTTCGAGCGTGGAAAGCCGGCGTCCCTGTGCTGCTCCTTCCGGAGTTCTCCTGGATCCACGGCTGGGCGAGAGAAACCAAGACAGCCAAAGCTATGCCGTGGAAACGAGAACTGGGCTCCATGTTCAAGTTCTACCGTCGGTATCCCGAGTTTCTCTTGGGCACCAGGGCTGCATTTCGCGCCCATCCACGCGTCGCCCGCGAAGTAGGCGGGAGAAATTGATGCCGCGAATCGCTAATGCGTCACTCATCCTCACAGTGCTCAATGAAGCGACAGCTCTCCCCGCTTTTTTCGAAAGCGTCCAAGCTCAGACCGTTCTCCCAGCCGACATAGTGGTTGTGGACGGCGGTTCCGTCGACGGAACCGCAAGAATGTTTGCCGAGTGGGAGCTCCCGTCTGGTGTTGAAGTGACGGTGGTTGTGAGCAATGGCGCCAACATTTCTAAGGGCCGCAACATCGCGTTCTCGAGCGCGAAGCACGAGCGCGTTCTAGTCACCGATGCTGGCACCTCTCTCAGCCCGAAATGGGCCGAACAGATGCTCGAAGGATTCGAGCGCGTAGGTTCGCCAGCAGTTATCTGCGGCTTCTTCGAGCCGGTCGGAGAGGCCCTCACCGAGCGAACAATCGCATTCACGGTTACCCCCAGGGTCGAAGAGATCGACGGCCAGACTTTCTTGCCATCAAGTAGATCGCTCGCGACCACACGTCAGGCGTGGCAGGACGCTGGCGGCTACCCGGAATGGCTCGACTACTGCGAAGACCTCCTTTTTGATCTCGAGCTGAAGCGACTGGGTAAGCAATTTGAGTTTGTCCCCGAAGCGCGGGTGACTTGGTCCGCGCGGCCGACTCTCGCTGCTTTTATGAAGCAGTATTTTCGTTACGCGCGAGGAGACGGCAAGGCTTCGTTGTGGGCGAAGCGTCACGTCGCGCGATATGCCGCGTATGCCGTTGGACTCGTCGTGCTGGGTTTTTGCTTCGTTCAACCTCTGCTTCTTATTCTTCTGGCAGCTGGCGGCTTCCTCTATTTGCGCAAATTCTGGCGACGGTTATGGCGTGGGCGAGAGGAATTCGGCAGTGGTTTCGCGGCTGGAATCGCATTGGTTCCGGTCGTCGTTGTCGCCGGTGACTTGGCGAAGATGGCAGGCTATCCAGCCGGCCTGCTTTGGAAGCGCAAGCACCGCGCATCGGCACATCAGTGAGCGAAGTACTCGACGTCATGGACGTCAGCGTCATCGTGGTTCACCACAACAGCCCTGACACATTGCTTCCGACCTTGGACGCCCTTTTGTCGAGTGGGGTTCCACAGGACGCCATCTTGCTCGTCGACAATAGTTCCGCCCCTGAGGACAGGGAACAAGCGACTTCTATAGCGGGTAGCAATATTGAAATACTGCACGTCGATAATCGAGGCTATGCCGCCGCGGTAAACGAAGGACTTCAGCATCTGAGCCACAATTCGTCCCTGCGCACATTCACGCTGATTTCGACTCATGAGTCCCTACCGGCTCCAAGAGCAACGGGACAATTGCGAGCCGTCTTTGACGAGGACTCGTCGATTGCGGTCTCAGGCCCAACCCTGCTCGACGCTGCATCCGAAACGGGTGTCTGGTCGATCGGCGGGTACCTGTCCAAGCGCCTGCACCTTCCACGTCACATTAGGCCGGACAAGCTGATGAGCGCTACCGCGGCTGTGGTCGACCGTGAATGGTTAGATGGCGCGTTCACGATGTACCGGACTCATTACCTGCTCGAAAATGGCCTGGACGAACGCTATTTCCTCTATTTCGAAGAGACGGACTTACACACCCGACTGCGGAGAAGGAATCTGCGAGTGGTCTGGGTTCCCGATGCGGTTGTTTCGCAGCTGTCGAGCGGCATACCCGCTCGGCTGCTTGGACGGAATATGTTCATTTTCCAATCCATTCACTTCTCTCGGACGAGTGGCCGATTCGCGGTGTCTTTTGAAGCAGCTCGCGCACTAGTCCGATTCGTAGCGAGAGGTCGCGGCACTCTACGGGCGCCATTTGATATCTGTCGAGGATGGCTGGAGGGAGAATCTCACATCCGGAGCCTGCGCCGCGCGTCCCAGCGCGGAGATCAATAGGACGCGGCCAGCCAACTTTGTGCAGTCGGGATGGTGCGATCGAGTCCGCAGATGGCTCCCGTTGTGACGACTAGTCTGAACTCGTGATCGCAGCGCGTTGGGGACGGACGGAAGCCGTCGCAGGAGCCATCGCAGCCGTCCTGCTAATCGAACTCACACCGGGTCTGCCCGCTTGGGTTAACTACCTGCTTCTTTGGACAGTCCTGACTTCTGCAGTTGTGGTCGCCTTTCTCCGCGAACGCCCCCGATACGATTCCGACGTCTCGAATCGGCGCGTCCGAATGCGGATCACTTGGATGGATGTGCTTGTTGGAGCATTCGTTGGGTTACTTCTGCGGGCTGTAGTTTTGTTTATCGAACTTGTGGCAGTGGGTTCTGTAACAAGCAGCTCAGCATTGTTCACGGTTGACCACAACCTGCTGTGGCTCGCTTCGGCGATCGTGGCTCCCGCAATTTTCGCGCCGATCGTCGAGGAGGTCTTCTTCCGCGGACTGGTCTTGCCAGCCATCGGCGTCAACTGGATTGGCGTTGTCGGAAGTGCAGTTATTTTTAGCACTGTGCACCTCGTGTATGGATTTCATCCGCTGATCGCCGTGACCACGTTCATAGCAGGGCTCGTATTCGGTGCGCTTGCCGTTCGCACCCGGCGAATAGGACCGAGCATCGCCGCGCACGTCGTGTTTAACGCGAGTCTCGTAGCCATGAGCGAATTCGGCGGACTGGCGCCGATTGCCGGTCCGTAGGCCGCCGAGCTCGTAAGCCCATGATTGCCTCCCGTCGTGTTGTGTTTACGGCACGCGTGTTGGTTCCGGTCTATCTGGCCGGGGTCTGCTCGATCGTGTTTTCACAGAACGATGGAGCGAGTCAGACGATGCGCTGGGCCCCGTGGTTCTTCGATCTCATCGACGAAATGAAATCGAGCCTGCCAAGCAGCTTCTTCGTGGCGACCGAGTTTCTGGCGAACGTGGCGATGTTCGTTCCGTTCGGGGTACTCGTGTGGCTCGCCCTCGCGCGACCGCGCTGGTGGGTGGTCGTTCTGCTCGGGTTGGCCACCACGGTTACCATCGAGCTCGTGCAGAGCACCATGCCGTCGCGGTACAGCACGGTGTCCGACGTCGTTGCCAACACCCTGGGCGCCGCGGCAGGCGTGCTGCTCGTGCGCAGCGTGGCTGCTCGCGCGGTCAGGCGTCGGGGATGATCCGCTTGCCGAGCGTGATTGTTCCGTCGGAGACGTAGCCGAGCGATTCGTAGAAGCCGATTACGCGCTCGTTGCCCGACCGCACCTGCAGGTTGACCTTCGGGCAGCCGAGCTGCTCGAGCAGGCGCTCGCCCTCGGCCATCAGTGCGCGGCCGAGAGACTCGCCTTGGCGGGAGGGAGCCACTGCCAGGTAGTGGACCCAGCCGCGGGTTCCGTCGAAGCCGAACATTCCGGTGGCGACGATCTGGTTGTCGACCTCGCCGACCAGGAAGAGGTCGGGCTGGACGGTGAGTTTGCGGGCGATGTCTTTGGCGGGGTTGTTCCAAGGACGGGTGAGGCCGCAGGCGTTCCAGAGGGCGATGACCTGCTGCTCGTCGTGCGGGTGGGAGTAGGGGCGGAGGTGCATTTGGGGCTAGATGTAGAAGTCGGGGGTGTGCGGGGTTCTCGAGCGGATCTTCGCGGGGACACCGGTGAGACGGGAGTCGGCGGGCGCATCCGCTAGGACGACCGCGTGGGCGCCGACCACCGAGTGGGCGCCGATGGTGACCGGGCCGAGGATGCTGGCGCCGGTTCCCACGACGACGCCGTCGCCGAGGGTGGGGTGGCGCTTCTCGCGGGCTCCGGTCGTGCCTCCCAGGGTGACCCCGTGATACAGCATGACGTCGTCGCCGATCTCGGCGGTCTCGCCGATGACGACGCCCATTCCGTGGTCGATGAAGAAGCGCCGGCCGATGGTGGCGCCGGGGTGGATCTCGACGCCGGTGAGGAAGCGCACGAACTGGGAGACGACGCGGGCGAGCAGGTAGAGGCGCGCGCGGTGCAGGCGGTGCGCGAGGCGGTGGCCCCAGATCGCGTGCAGCCCGGAGTAGGTGAGGAACACCTCCGCCGAGCTGCGCGCGGCCGGATCGCGGCGACGGGCCGTGGCGATGTCCTCCCGGAGTCGGGAGCGTTTCGACAGGCTCAACGAACGAGGGCCTAGTCGACCAGGTCTTCGTAGAGCACGGTGGAGAGGTAGCGCTCACCGAAGCTCGCGACGATGACCACGATGGTCTTGCCGGCGTTCTCCGGGCGGGCGGCGAGCTCGAGCGCGGCGGTGACGGTGGCGCCGCTCGAGATGCCGCCGAGGATGCCCTCCTCGGCGCCGAGACGGCGGGCCATCTGCACGCTCTGCGTGATGTTGACGTCGATGACCTCGTCGTAGACCTCGCGGTCGAGGATGTCGGGCACGAAGTTGGCGCCGATGCCCTGGATCTTGTGCGGGCCGGGGCTGCCACCGTTGAGGATCGGGCTCTCGGCGGGCTCGACGGCGACGACCTGGAGGCCGGGCTTCTGCTCCTTGAGGTACTGGCCGGCGCCGGTGATGGTGCCACCGGTTCCGATGCCGGAGACGAAGATGTCGACGGCGCCGTCGGTGTCGTTCCATATCTCGGGGCCGGTGGTGGCGCGGTGGATGGCGGGGTTGGCCTCGTTCTCGAACTGCTTGGCGAGAACGGCGCCGGGGGTGTTCGCGACGATCTCGGCGGCCTTGTTGACGGCGCCCTTCATGCCCTCGCTGCCCGGCGTGAGTACGAGCTCGGCGCCGTAGGCGCGCAGCAGCACCCGGCGCTCCTTGCTCATGGTCTCGGGCATGGTGAGGATGACCTTGTAGCCGCGGGCCGCGCCGACCATGGCCAGCGCGATGCCAGTGTTGCCGCTGGTGCCTTCGACGATGGTTCCGCCGGGCTTGAGCTCGCCGCTCTTCTCGGCCGCGTTCACGATGGCGATGCCGAGGCGGTCCTTCACGCTGGCGGAGGGGTTGTAGAACTCGAGCTTGGCGAGCACGGTGGCGCCCAGACCCTTCGCGACGCTGTTGAGGCGAACCAGCGGGGTGTTTCCGTAGATCTCGGTGATGTCGTTGTACACGGGCATACTGTTTCCTCTTCGCTATGGGCGTTTTTCGCGGTGTGGCCAGCATAGGGAAGCAAGTCGCCCGGGTCACCCAAGGTTACGTTTGTCGGGCGACGGACGTTCGACAGATCGGGCTTGTGAATCACTCGATTCGAGTCCGCCCGGGCACAAGGCCCGCGGGACCTTGCCACCTATCCGAACTAGGTCCGCTTCAGTTTCGTGGCAAGTCGCGCGAGGCGAGTCTTCAGAATAGTTCGTGAGACGTCGGGAACCACATACGTCAACGACTGCAGGCGGCGCGCCCAAGGAACTGTCATCAATAGGCGCACACGATCAACTGTTGGCAGGAAAGGCGCGTCCCGTACGCGGAAAGTCCAGAGCGGCCCAGACAAACCAGACGCATCCTGAAACTTGACTAACTCGTGATCCAGAGCGGCAACGTCACGCTCGGACAATTGGTCTCCCTCGATCGTATTCACCACCGCGTCACTCTTCCGCGAGTCGAGGATGCGTTCGAGCTCTCGGTTCCATCCCGGGTGGGAGTGATCGTCAAGCACCCGCTTTCGAATATCGTCTCCGAGTTGCCGTCGGGTTTCGGGCATCGAAATCAGGTTCCGCATCCGGCGGATGTATTCGCTTCGATTCGATGTGTGGACGCCCATATCCGTCAGCGAGATGTCATTCGAGCTGAGAACCGAATCGCTAAGCGTTTCACTGAGAGCCACGACTGGTACTCCGCGTATTGCTGCGTCAAGCAGCGAAGTGAGCGATGCAAATGGAACGGAATCGACGTATACATCGGCTGAGGCGTAGTAGGTGTCGATGTCCCGGACCATCCCGACTGCCCGGAATCTACCGCCACTTTCGTTGCTGGCTTCGAGCCAACGCCCCGTAGGCCTCGGTCCAATGACGATGAGTTCGACATTTGGGTGGTCGATTACCAGTTGCCGATGTATGTCTATGAAGTGGTCACCCTCTGAAGCGGCGTACTTGTATTCAGATGCGATCGACAGGATCACAACAGAGTCCTGCGAGATATTCAGCTCACGGCGCGCTGTCCGCGAGTCCCTGGCAGGCGGCGCGGTGAGCGGGATTGGGAGGATAGTTGAGCGCTCGATTGGGACGTTCCTTCGCGCGATGGAAAGAAGTCGCCCGGCAGGCCGAATATCTGCCACCAAGTCTGAAATAGACACGCCGGTCGAAAAGACATGATCTGCATGGTTCAGAAAAATCACGTGCGCAGAAACGTCAGATAGAGCGATGGACGGAATGACATCGTACGGGTGAACGTGGAGCACAACGGTGTCGACTCCGCGCTCGACGATTCTCTTCAGTTCGGCCGCTCGCACGAGTAAGTCGCTGGAATTCTCGCCGAGAATGACGATCCGACCTCCGGTGGCCGCGACTGCATCCTGGAGCTCCTGCGGTATGGCGACGCCTTGTTGACCTGTAATGACGACTGAATTCACCCGCTTGTCATCATTCTCGATCCACCGCCAGACCAGCCGCGTGTGACCTCCTGCGGAGTATGCCTGCGAGAGAACGTGCACAATATGACCGCGCAATTCGCCGAGGTGCGACCCGATGATGGGCAAATGGTCGCCGATGCGCGCGGCGACCCGATCCAATTCTGGACTGAAGAACAGCCCCGGGTGGTTGAACCAAGCAAAGCGTGCGGCTGACTGCAAAGTGGCGGCGGCCACTCGATATCTTGTTTTGCCAACGGCGGTTTGTGCTTCGTTGATTAGTTGATCGAACGTTTTGCGATTCTCGGCGATACGAGCGAGGGCTTGTCTCGTTGACATTTAGTTCCAACATTCTGACGATGCGTGCTCGAACGAACTAGACAAGGCGTTCCGCGCTCTCTTCCTGACGCTCCTTCGACCTGAGGCGATAAAGCGAGGCGAGAGAAACAATCGTCGCAATTGCTGCGGTTGCGATTGCGATTGTCGAACCAACGGTGGAATCCGATTCCATGCCCCACAAGACGGCCACGCCGAAACTGAGGAGGGCCAGAACCAGTACCCAGGTCTCCTTTCGAAGCACGAAACTCGTCTCGCGACGAGCAAGCATGAGCACTACTACGAGATAGACGGCATATGCGCCGATATAGGCGATACCAAGTCCAGACAGACCGCCGCGAATCGCCATCGGGACAGCTATCGCCAGGTAGCAAACATTGAAGCTCAATTCACCGATGAAGAACGCGCCTCGCGCTCTGCGGGCGAGAAGCAGAAATGCAATAGCCCACCCGACGATCTTAAGAATGTCGCCGAGGAGTTGGAGTCGTAGAATCCCAGTGGCGGCCTGGAATCCGGCGGCGTAAAGGATATGCAGCACGAGCGGCGACAACACGATCATCCACAACAGGACAGGCGCGCCGAGAATCAGCGCGATACGTACCTGCGCGTCGACGCTCTTGTTCAGATTGACAAGATTGTCGACCTGCGAGCTGATGCGAGGGTAATACTCGACGGCCATAGCGCTCAGAACGAAGCCAAGGTACATGCTCGTGATGGTCCAGGCGGCTTGGAAATGTCCAGCAGCCGTCAGACCTTGGCCCTGCTCGAGCCAGATTCGAACGGCTAGCTGAGTGCCGCTAGTGAGGAGCAGGCCGAACATGACGACTCCGCCAAGTGTGAGTAGGCCGCGTAGCTCTGTGCGCCATTCACTGAACTTGGGTTTCGACAGGATCTCAGGTTTTGGCGCCCTAATGACGAACCATGTGCTACACGCAAGGGTTGCCAGTGGGGCTGCCACGAGTGCGGCCACGATGCCGGCCTGCCCCGAAAATTGCAAGGCCGTTACTGTGGCAGCGGTTCCGATGAGCGCGCCGAACGCACTGCAGATCGCCAGCGACCTGACCCGGCCCATGCCATTGATCAGCGCCAACTGAACCCCGGAAATGACCATCGCGGTTAGCGCGATCCCCAGCGATATTGCCAGCGTCAGATCAAGCTCGTCTGGCAGAAGCATGCCGCCGAGGGAAATACCCAGCGCCCCGATGACCAGACCGCCAAGGATGCCAAGCCAGCAGCTCGAGGTGAGCAGCGCGGATCTCACGCGCTGGAACTTAAAGCCATCGGTAAGGGCCGCGGCTGTGGCTTGCACCCCGCTCGTGTTCAAGCCAAGGCTGAACAGAACTACGCCGAAATTAGCCGTGGAGGTGAGTATTCCCAGTAGACCAACTCCGGAGGCGCCGACTTCTAGGGCAACGAATTTATATCGAACCGCGCTGAGAGCAACAACCATGATGGAGCTGAGCCCCACAGTCATTGTCGCCCAGAGTATTCGCTTCATTCGGCGGCCTTGATTACGCGCAGCGACGTGAACGCGGTTCTTCGCTCCGTAACTGTCGCGCCCGATGGCGCACGGGCTGCGTTTTCGGAGAACTTCACGAGCGCATCGTGCACGTAGTAACTAGCCGCGAGCGGCGAGCACAGAGTGGTACGGACGTTCTTATGCGACAAATTCGTTTCCGATGCTAGCTCTCGTCGCATTCGCGATGTCAGATAACGCCACCCTATCTCGAATGGCGCTAGCGGCTACTCAGTTAGGGAGAACTTGGTCGACACCGGGCGCGAGGTCGCGCAACCATAGCGAGATGGTTCGCAACTCCTTTGCCTCGGCCCCGAATTTGGGCACCTCACGCAGGATCGCAGATTCAGCTGAAGTGCCAGCAGCACGGTCAAGTCGTCCGTTCTGCAGCGCCCGATTCCCTGCTGGCACTTGGCTAAGATCGGCCCACCATGGCAATTCCCGAAGCGCGCCGCGCCAGACTGCAGCTCGCCGCGGGCATCCTGATCGCCTACGCGATCGCGATGCTCGTCGTGACTCTGTGGCCGACCCCGGTGGACCGGGGCTTCGAGCCGACGATTTCACGCGCTCTCGGGGTGCTGCACCGCAATGGGTTGCCGACCTGGTTCGGCTACAACAAGCTCGAATTCAGTGCGAACATCGCCATGTTCGTGCCGGCCGGCTTCCTTGTGGCGATGCTGCTCCCGGCCCGCCGGTGGTGGCTCGCGCTCCTGATAGTGCCGACCGTCTCGCTCGGCATCGAGCTCACACAGGCGATCTTCTTGTCCTCCCGGTTCGCGACCTTCAACGATGTGATCGCCAACTCGCTCGGAGCCGTGATCGGGGCCATCCTCTTCGTCGCGATGCGAGGCGCGCTGACACCGGGAGTTCGCTCTCGTTAGCTATGCTCAGTAACGGCTTTCTGGGAGCCGTCGAATGGGGAACGAAATGGCTCGGGGATTCATCATGCCGGTTGCGATGGCTGCTGCCATCGTCGCGGGGGTGCTCGCGGGCGGCGCCTCCGCTGGTGCGGAGACGGTGGATCCGGCGGTTCCCGTCGACCCACCCGTGGTCGTTGATCCGGTTATCCCCCCTGTCACAGAGGTAACTCCGGCTCCGGCGCCTGCTCCATCGCCCTCGACCGAAGCGCCGGCGGTCGTCGCTCCGCCTGCCGCAGTGACTCCTCCGCGCACGACCACGCCGCGCACTCCGACCACGCCGTCCGCCACCCCGAGCAGCACCCCCGCCGCGGTCGAGACGTCCACCCCGACGCCCACTCCCACCCCGATCACTACGCGCACGCCCTCACCGACTCCCACGGCGACGAGAACGGTGGTTCCGCTCGAAACGCGGGTGCCCGCATCCGCTCGATCGGGGGAGAGCCCGGTGGCTGTCGTCGCGCTGATCGTGAGCGCGGCCGGCGTGCTCGGCCTGACCGGGTTCGCTGCGGTGCGCAACCGCCGCGCCCTGGGCGAGTATGCGCGCCGTGTGGTGCGGCGCGTCACCCGGAGCAGCTAGCTTTCGGAGCCAGTGCCCTTGCGCACCATGAACCACTCGGTGAAGTGGCTGGCGCGGCCCTCGTCGTTCAACGTGATGAGCCAGAGGTTCTCGTAGGTGGGCCGCTTGTCGAGGTACTCGGTGACGCCCTGCACCACGGCGGTCGGGCCGGCGGGCACGTCCATGCCGAATTCGTTCATCTTCATGGGGTTCATGATGCCGAGCACGGTGAAGTCGAAGCGCCAGGTCTCGGGTGCGTCTTTCTCGGCGAGCCAGCCGGCGACGATGGCGTCGCGTCCGCGCCACGGTTTCGGATCGTTCGGGCGGAACTCGTAGACGGCCTTCTCGGTGAAGAGCGCCGCGATGTCTTTGGGGGCGTTGGTGACCCAGGCTGCGCGGTAGGCCTCGACCCAGCGTCTGACGTCGTCGTTCTGCATGAGTAACTCCTCTGTAGTCAGCGGTGAGTTCTCATTCTGGCCGCCTGGGAGGGCTGTGCGAAATGACTTGCGGCGGCTGCCGCGCGGTTGTCCACAGGGTGCACGCGCAATGTCGGTGGTCGGTATTTGAATGCGGGCATGACGAACCCCGAGCAGAAGAAGGACCCACCCGAGACACCGGTGGGCATCGTTATGCGCGACACCCTCGGCGACCTCCTCGACACGATGGAGGCCGTCGACCAGGTGTCGGGCACCGTCGCCGCCTCGCGCGCGCAGCTGATCGACAGCGCCCGACAGGTGAGCGAGGCCATGGCCCGCGAGCAGGCCGCCGATGGGGCCGTGCGGCTGGGCAGCGAGCCGCACGGGTGGGAGGCGAAAGTGCGGCTGAAGCGGGAGTTGATCTTCGACATCGCCGTTCGGCTGCGCGTGTCCGAGCCCGCCGCCGAGCGGCTGATCGCCGAGTCGAAGCGGCTGGTGCACGCCCTCCTTCCCACCCACGCGGTGCTCGCCACCGGAGAGATCAGCTACCGGCACGCGCAGGTGATCATCGACGAGAGCTACGGCATGGACGACCCGCTCGCCACCGAGCTCGAGGCGGTTCTGCTGCCGGCCGCCAAGGAGCTCACCATTCCGAAGTTCAAGGAGTTCGCACGCAAGCTCCGCGAGAGGCTGCACCCCGGGGGCATGGACGAGCGCCACCGCAGCGCGGTCGACAAGCGCACCGTCACCCTCGACTTCGACCGCGACGGCATGGCCCTCCTCGCCGCCTACCTCCCGGCCGAGATCGCGATGGCCGCGCACGACCGGCTCACGCGGTTCGCGCTGGCGATGGGCAAGGTGATGGGGTCAGCGGATGCTCCGCTGGACGACAGCACGAAAGACACCCGCACACTGGCACAGAGACGAGCCGACGCCCTCGGCGCCCTGCTCGTCGACGGCGACCTCTGCGAGGCGGGCGACCCGGCGCCGCACGGCATCGTTCCGCAGTTGCTCGTGACCGTTCCGATGCTCACCATCCTGGGCGCCGAGGAGGCTCCCGGGCAGCTCAACGGCTACGGGCCGATCGCTCCCGAGACCGCCCGCGATCTGGCCGCCAGGGCGTCGTCGTTCGCGCGGGTTCTCACCGACCCCGTCAACGGCGTCATTCTCGATTTCGATCAGAGCAAGTACGCGGTGACGACGGATCTGAGGAAGGTGCTGAAGATCCAGTTCCCGACCTGCTCCGCTCCCGGCTGCAACCGCCCGGCGGAACAGTGCGACATGGACCACACCGAGGACTACGCGAAGGGCGGTACGACGTCGCTGGGCAATCTCGCGCCGCTCTGCAAAACCCATCACAACCTCAAGCACCACAGCGCGGTGAACGTGCGGAAGCTCGCGGACGGGTCGATGAGATGGGTGACCCCCACCGGGCGGGCCGTCATCATCCGGCCGGAGAACCCGCTGGGCGAGGAGATGATGCGGCGCGGGTCGGCGGGCGGAACGGCGGGTGGGGATCCGCCGGGGGTGGTGAGCGAGTGGGATATGCCGGCTACGAGTGGGGCGTTCCCGTTCTAGCGGGGGGGGTTTCGATACGCGTCCTCCTTCGTCGGGCGCTACTCAACCAGCGGGAGGGGCGTCCTCCTTCGTCGGGCGCTACTCAACCGGCGGGAGGGGCGGCCTCCTTCGTCGGGCGCTACTCAACCGGGAGGTGGCACGTCGGCGCAGTCGAGGGGCACCGTGTCTATCGCCGTGGGCGACACCATCGGGGTGACCTGTGCCTCCAGCGTGCGCTCGCCCGGGGTGGCCGCCACCAGGTCGTAGGCGAGGGTTCCGGTGGCGCCCGGCGGCAGCACGATGCGCTGGCGGTCCACCGGGTAGGCGCCGTCGCCGAACTGCCCGGCCGGCTGCGGCACCCCGTCGACCGTGGCGCCCACGATCGTGGATCCCGGCGGCGCATAGAGGTAGACGTTCATGCGCTGCAGCCCCTTCGGCAGACCCTCCACGCGGTAGAAGCCGAGCACGCTGTCGGACGTGACCTGCGCGGCATCCGCTTGGAGCGTATTGCCGAGCTCGACGGTGACGCGGTAGTTGGCCCGGCCGTCGTCGCGGCAGACGGCCCGCCCCAGCAGCACCTTCTGCGAGGAGTAGTAGGCGAGCTTGGTTCCGATGGTCTCGCCGAAGTAGACGCCGACGCGGTCGGTGGTGTCGTCGCTCAGCGGCGGCTCGCCGTTGAGCCCCACGGCCGCCAGCCGTGCCTGCTCGTCGCCGTGGGCGCTGTAGAACAGGATGCGTCGCTCGCCCCAGCCGCGGGCCGCGGATTCGGCGAGCGCCGGGAGGTCGATGTCGCCGCCCAACAGCCGGCTGGCCGTGGCCTGCACCGCGTCGGCGAAGAAGGCGTTCTGTGCGGCGTCGTCGGCCTCCGGGTCGCCGGCGCTCGCGTAGCGCTGGTAGACCTCGTTGAGCAGCAGGGACGCTGCGTTCTGCGCGCTGAGCAGGTCGCCGGTCTGCAGGCGCACGGGGCCGGTCGCCTCGAGCAGGTAGCCCAGCGCGACCGGGTCCAGCGAGAGCACGCCGTCGAGAGCGGTGCCCTTGTCGCGGGCGAAGTTGCCGATCACCGTCTGCGCCGCCGAGGTGAAGCTCGGGCGCACGGTGGCGCTGCCGATGTAGTCGCCGTACTCCGTGCCGTAGAGCGCGGCGAGGTCGGGAGGCACATCGATCACCGGGCTTCCGCTGCCGAAGCCCGAGGTGCTGGCCGGGATCGCCTCGCCGATCTCGATGCGTCCCTGGTCGACGGTGACCATCACGAACGCGAGCGCCGTCCCGCCGAGCGCACGCTTCTCGGCCAGGTTCTGGAACATCACCGCGTACTGCCGCGGCCCGTCGGCGCCGAGCAGGGCGGGGGCCAGCGGTGCGAGCTCGCGCAGGGTGCCGGTGAGCGGATGCAGCGTTCCGAGCAGGTCTCCCATCTTCTGCTTCGCGTCGGTGATGTCTGCGATGGTGTGCGCGGTGTCGACGCCGTCTACGGTGGCGAGGGCGTCGGCGACGGCGGCATCCGCTCTCTCGATCACGGCGACGGCCCGCTGCACGGCGGGCAGGTCGATCGTGCCGCCGGCCGGCGCGAGCTCGGCGGGGTGGGCGGCGAGGTCGAGCAGGGGCAGCGCCGCCTCCGACGCCATCAGGTGCATGGCCACGGAGATCTGGCGCACGGCCGCGAGGTCGTCGCCGAGCACGGGCAGCCACTCGCTCGAGCGCCAGACCACGCCGTTCGAGCCGTCGCGAGCGGATGCCGCGTGCCGCGCCAGCTCGCCCATGGTGTCGTCCGCGCCGACCAGGTCGGTATCGCGCAGCTGCTGCTCGAGCGCGGGCACGAGCCGCTGGGCCTCCTGCAGCTCGCCCTTCACCTGCCAGATCTGGGCGGCGAGCAGCACAGCCAGGCCGGCCGCCAGGAGCAGCGGAACGGCGAGCGCGATTCTCCACGCGGTACGGCGTGTGGGCAAGCGCGCCTGCGCCGCGCTGCGCAGGCGGTCGAGAGTCTCGGCCACGGGGTCCAGTGCAGCACGTCGCATGCGTACCCCGTTCGGGGGGTCTCACGGGGGCGGGGCGCGGTGGATACTGTTCGGTTGCGCGGCAGGCAGGGCGCTCCCCTCACTGCAGCGACGACGTCAGCCGCGCCAGGCTGTCGCCCACCTTCTGCGGCAGCGGGCGCCGCAGCCACTCGGCCAGGTCGAGCCGGTCGCTGTTGGCGCGGTAGTCGTCCTCCACAGCGCGCAGCCGGCGCACCAGGTCGCGCCCGTGCACCAGCAGCGAGACCTCCATGTTGAGACTGAACGAGCGGATGTCCATGTTGCTCGACCCGATCACCGCCACGTCGTCGTCGATCGTGAAGTGCTTCGAGTGCAGCACCACCGGCTCGCGGTAGAGGTAGATGCGCACGCCCGCGCGCAGCAGCGCCTCGTAGTACGAGCGCTGCGCGTGGTAGACCAGCGCCTGGTCGCCCACGGCGGAGACGAACAGCTCCACGTCGAGCCCCCGGGAGGCGGCCGTGATGATCGCGAGCAGCGTCGACTCCTCCGGCACGAAGTACGGACTGGTGATGCTCACCCGCCGCTCGGCCTTGTGGATGAGCAGCGCGTAGAGCTTCAGGTTGTTGTCGTTCTCGAAGCTCGGCCCGCTCGGCACCACCTGCGCGTCGAGCAGACCCGGCTCGGGCGACAGCACCACCGGGCTGGTGTCGAGCTCGAGCATCTCGTTGGTCTCGCTGTACCAGTCGGTGACGAACACCGCGTCGAGCTCGCGCACAATCGGCCCGTCGAGCCGCACCATCAGCTCGAGCCAGCGCAGCCCGCGCCGCACGTTGCCCGGCTTGAGGTAGCTCGAGTCGATGAGGTTCTGCGACCCGGTGAAGCCCACCCGTCCGTCGACCACCACGATCTTGCGGTGGTTGCGCAGGTCGGGCCGCTGCCACTGCCCCTTCAGCGGACGCAGCGGCAGCATCGCGTGCCACTCCGCCCCCATGTCGCGCAGCGCCGCCAGGGTCTCCTTGCGCCCGGGCAGCAGGAAGCTCGAGACGTGGTCGGAGAGCACCCGCACCGCCACGCCCCGCTCCCGCGCCCGCCGCAGCGCGTCGAAGAACACGGCCGTGGTGTCGTCGAGCGCCAGGATGTAGAACTGCACGTGCACGTGGTCGACGGCATGGTCGACAGCGGATGCCATCGCGGCGATCGACCGCTCGTAGTCGGTGAGCAGCGCGACCCGGTTGCCGCCGACCATCGGCAGCGCGCCGAGCGAGCGGTTGAGCTGCACGGCCGAGTGCAGCCAGGGCGGCCACTCGCCTGCCCGCCCCACCCGGGAGAGCCCGGCGGTGCGCCCGAGCACCAGCGCGTTCACCTCGCGCTGCTTCTCCCGCCGGCGCAGCGGCAGCCGCCCCACCCCTACCAGCAGGAACACCAGCAGCCCGAGCACCGGCACGAAGACGATCGCCAGCACCCAGGCGATCGCGGCCGAGGGCGTGCGGTTGGCGGAGATGAGCACGGTGGCCACGAACACCACGGCCACGTGCAGCACGACCGCCCACTCGATGTACTGCACGATTCACCGGTCGAAGGTGAGCGCGAGGTCGATGAGCAGCCGCGTGCCGAAGCCGGTGGCGCCCTGGGTGCGCCACGCGTCATCCGCTTCTGCCTGCATCGTTCCTGCAATGTCGAGGTGCGCCCAGGGGATGCCCGCGGTGAACTCGGCGAGGAAGAGCGCCGCCGTGGTGGCGCCCGCGTGCTTGCCGCCCATGTTGGAGATGTCGGCGATCTGCGAGTCGAGCTGCGGGCGGTAGCGGCGCTCGAGCGGCAGCCGCCAGACCGACTCGTCGGCCCGCCCGGCGGAGCTCTCCACCTGCTCCACCAGGCGCTCGTCGGTGCCGAACAGCGCGGCGGTGTGCGTGCCCAGCGCGGCGAGCGCCGCGCCGGTGAGGGTGGCCACGTCGACGATCGCGTCGGGCTCCCGCTCGGAGGCCAGCACCAGCGCGTCCGACATCACCAGCCGCCCCTCGGCGTCGCTGTTCTTCACCTCCACCGTGGTTCCGCCGCGGATGCTCAGCACGTCGCCCAGCTTCATCGCCGACCCCGAGGGCATGTTGTCGGTGCACATCAGATAAGCGGATGCCGCGGTCTCGCAGCCGAGCGAGGGGAGCGCCAGCACGGCGGCCAGCACCGCCGCGGCGCCCGCCATGTCCATCTTCATGGCGAAGTGCATCGGGTCGGAGGGCTTGAGCGAGATGCCGCCCGAGTCGTACATGATGCCCTTGCCGACGAACGCGATCGAGCGGCCGTTGGGGTGCTCGGGCGTGTAGTCGAGCCGGATCACCCGCGGCTCCTCCACGCTGCCGGCGTTGACGCCGAGCAGACCGCCGCAGCCCTCGGCGATGATGCGCGCGAGGTCCCAGGTCTCGACCGCGACGCCGGCCTCCGCGCCGAGCGCCACGGCGATCCTGCCGAGGTCGGTGGCGGTGAGGTGCGACGGCGGGGTGTTGGCCAGGTCGCGGGCCAGGCAGGCGGCGCGGGCGAGGATGCGGCCGCGGGCGACGGCGGCGTCTGCTCCGGGCCCGGCGCCCACGATCGCGAGCTCCCGCAGCGGCACGTGGGTGGAGTGCGGCTTCAGCTGCACGTAGCGGTAGCGGGCGAGCAGCACGCCCTCGGTCACCATCTGGGCCTGCTCGGCGGGGGTGCCGAGCCAGCCCTGCTCCTGGCTCCCGTGCAGCACCAGCGCGATGCTCGCGTGGCGGTGGGCGGCGCGGGCGAAGGCGGCCGCGGCATCGCGCAGGTCGGCGGGGGTGCGGTGGCTGTAGCCGTAGGTGGAGCAGTACTCCTCGCCGATCCCGACCAGGACCGTGGCGCCGTCCGCTCCGGGCAGCACCAGGGCCTGTCCGCGCTCGCCCGTGAAACCGGCGCGGGCCAGCGCGTCGCGGTCGATGCCCAGGCGCGCCGGGAGCGGGCCGGCCATGCCGACGAGGTGACCCGTCGCCTGTGCGGTGAGCGGGACATCCGCTGTGAGGGTGATGGTCGCGGTGTTCTGCGAGCGCTGCGAGGCGATGGGGTCGAAGGACTCGGGGATGAGCTTGTAGGTTCCGAGGGACATAGGGACTCCTTGGGCGGGATGGGGCGGGCGCTAGGGACGGAAGGGCCAGAAGACGGGCACGAGCAGGGTGGCCACCAGAACGAAGAGCAGCACGAGCGGGAGGCCGAGCTTCCAGTAGTCGCCGAAGCGGTAGGCGCCGGGGCCGAGCACCATGGTGTTGGCGGGGGTGGCCACCGGGGTGAGGAAGGCCGCGGCGGACGCGACCGCGACGCCCATCAGCAGCGGGAGCGGGGAGATGCCGGTCTCGCCCGCGACGGCGATCGCGATCGGGGCCACGATCAGCGCGGTCGCCATGTTGCTGATCAGCTGGCCGAGCACCACGGTGGAGGTGCTGGCGTCGAGGGCGTCCCAGGTTCCGCGCAGCAGCATCACGTCGCCGGGGGCCAGCACGGTGTCGGTGACGTCCTCCCCCGCGCGCTGGATGGCAACCACCACGAGGGTGCCGCTCTGCGTGACCATCCCGGCGAACACCCGCTCGCCCACGAACGAGGAGCGCGGCGCCACCACCACCTCGGTGAGGCCGGTGTCGGTGTCGAGGGTGCTGTCGCTCTCGAGCGTGTACTGGGCGGCGAGGGTCTGGGCGTGCGCGCTGAGGTCGCGCGGGGCGAGCGTCGCCTCGCGCCGGGGCAGCAGCCGCGCACCGAGCAGCACGACGATCAGGATCGTGCCTGCCACCAGCGGCAGGCCGACCAGCCCGAACGCGAAGAAGCCGATCGGCTGCTCGCCCGCGTCGACGGCGAGCTCGGAGATCAGCACGTTCACCGGTGTGCCGGTGAGCACCAGCAGCGAGCCGGCGTGCGCTCCGAAGGCCAGCGGCATGAGCATCTGCGAGGGCGGCTGCTTGATGCGGATGGCGAGGACCACGACCATCGGCACCAGCGCCGCGACGGCCCCGTTCACGCTGATCAGTGCCGTCATCACGGCGACGAGCAGCATCACCAGCACGAGCAGTCGCCGCCTGCTCGAGCCGGCGCGCTTCACCAGCCCCTGTCCCGCCCAGGCGGTGACCCCCGTGGCGTCGAGCGCCTCGCTCACCACGAACAGGGCCGCGATGAAGACGATCACCGGGTCGCCGAAGCCGGCCAGCGACTGCTCGAAGCTCAGCACCCCGGTGATCGACAGGGCGAGCGCGACCCCGATGGCCACGATCTCCACAGGCACGCGGTTCAGCACGAAGAGCACGATGGCCGCGAGCAGCACGGAGACGGTGATCGCGATCTCGTACATGTCAGCTCGTTGGGCCCCTGCGCCCCGGGGTCGTGCGTGCCTCGGTGCCGTCGCCGACGTCCTCGATCCCGCTCGACAGCTCCGCCGGGATGTCTCCGGCGCTGAAGCTCGGCATGCGTCCTGCCGGCACGATGGCGAGGAGGGCGACCCCGGCGAGCCCGAGGAGGGATATCTGCAGGGCGCGGAGCCTCGCATCCGCATTGATCGCTATCGCCTCCTCGACCTGCGCGTCGTCGGCGTCGGTGGCGGCGAGCACCTCGTCGAGCTGGTCGTTGGTGACGAAGTTGATGTTGTCGAGCGGCACCTGCGCCGTCAGCTCGGGCGGCAGGTTCGGGCTGTCGTCGACGGCGGCGGTGATGAGGGCGCTGAGCAGGCCGACCGCGAAGACACTCGCGACCGCGATGCCGACGCTGCCCGACACGTTGTGCACGAGGCCGCGCCAGGCGCCGACGTCGCCGGCCAGCCGCTTCGGCGAGGCGGAGAGCAGGGTGTTGAAGACGAGGGCCACGATCGAGCCCTGCCCGAGGCCCAGGATGACCAGGCCGAGCACGACCCCGAACTGCCCCCACTCGTTGCGGATGGTGAAGGCCAGGATGATGAGCCCGAGCGCCACCACGACGAAGCCGACCCGGCCGATCTGGCGCGGCAGGAAGCGCGAGTACAGGCCGGCCACGAGTGTGCTCGCCACGAAGATCGAGAGTGTGTACGGGATCACCGCGATCGAGGTCTGGAAGCTCGTGCGCCCCTGCACGATCTGGATGTAGAGCGGGATCAGGAAGTTCGCTGCGGTGCCCACGAACAGCATCGACGCCATGGCGAGGGTGGTGGCCCTCTCCGCTCCCGACTTGAGCACGTCGAGGTCGAAGATCTGCGGCCGGTGCTCGCGCTTGCGCTTGCGCAACCAGACGAAGAAGAGCTGGCCGCCGATCGCGCCGAGCACGATCAGGATCGGCGCCGGCGAGACGCCGAGCACCGCGAACGGCGCGGCCGGCGTCGCGAGCAGCACGCCCCAGGCGCTGAGCCCGCTGAAGCCGAAGCTGAGCAGGATGATGGAGGCGGCCGCGATGAACGCGCCGATCCAGTCGATCACCACCGCCGGTTGCGGAGGCACGACCGTGAGCCGGAAGCTCAGCAGCAGGTTCACCACCGCGAGCAGCACCACCAGCGCGAAGGAGAAGCGCCATCCGATGGTGGAGGCGAAGGCGCCGGCGATGAGCAGGGCGAGCACGCCCGCTGCGGGGATGGCGGCTGCGAGGAGGCCGATGGCGCGCGCCTGCTGCTGTCCGCTGAAGTTGGCGGCGATGAACACCACGAGCGCGGGGGCGATGAGCGCGATCACCGCACCGGACGCCGCCTGCGCCACGAACAGCATCGCCGGGTTCACGCTCAGCGCCACGGCGGCCATGGCGAGGCCGTGCACCGCCACCGCGATCTGGAACACCCGGCGGGAGCCGTACTTCGCACCGATCTTGGCGCCGAGCAGGATGAACGCGGCCATGGCGGAGGTGCCGGCGGTGATCGCCGTGCCGACGCTCGTGGCGGGGGTGTCGAGGTCGGTGGTGATGCCCTGCATCGACACGGTGAGCGCGTTCACCGCGAACGACGCCTGGATCTGGGTGAGCACCACGACCACCAGGGGGAGCCACGAGGTGGTCTTGTTCCGCGTTGCAGCTTCGTTCCGCGTTCCAGCTGACATGATTGCGCCCACCATCCGCCTCGAATGCGCTCACCCTACGAGCGAAGCGGATGCGCCAAGTCACCTGTTCGGGGTGAGGTCGGGTTGGTGGGGGGCGGCCGGCCGGGCGCTCGGCTCGCGCGCGCTCCTGTTGTGCAGGACGCCGCGGCACCGGGCCCGACCCCGCGCAGCCTTCCGTTGTGCAGGACGCACAGAGGGAACCGTCCGCAATCACTTCCGTTGTGCAGGACGGGCGCCAGGAACGCGGGTGGCCATTTCGTCCTGGTTCACGCGGCTCGAAAGGGGACGAAACGGCCACTCGGGGTGCCGCCCGCGCGCGAGACGGCGGTTGTGGCGCGTACCCGCGCATCCGCCCGCACCGGATCCCCGCGAAAGTGCAGTTGGGCCCGGATTCGCGCGGAAAACCGGGCCGAACTGCACTATCGCGGGCACAACGGCAGCGGATGTCCGGGGCCGCGCCACGCAGGACCCTCGCGCACCCAGGTGGCCACTTCGACACGTTTCTCCCGCACCGAAAGGGACGAAATGGCCACCCAGGTGTCCTGCAGAACGGGAGGGCGGCGCGCAACGCGAGCCGCGGCATCCGCTTAACGCACGAAGGCGCCCAACCCCGAGGGGGTGGGCGCCTTGCGCTGGAGGGGTGTTACAGGGCCGCGAGGTCCGAGACGACCTGGTCGCCGGGGGCGGCCTGGATCATCTGGGCCTTGATCTCGGCACGCTGGAGGAGCTCGTCCATCTTGCGACGACGGGCGCGGGGGATGAGGGTGACGACGGTTCCGACCTTGCCTGCACGACCCGTACGGCCCGAGCGGTGGAGGTACGTCTTGTACTCCTCCGGGGCGTCCGCCTGGATGACGAGGCTGATGTCGTCCACGTGGATGCCGCGGGCGGCGACGTCGGTGGCGACGAGCACGTTGACGCGACCGCTGGTGAGCAGCTGCAGGTTGCGCGTACGGCGGCTCTGGTTGAGGTCGCCGTGCAGGCTCGTCGCGGGGATTCCGGCGTCTTCGAGGAAGTCGCTCATCTCCTCGGCGAAGGCGCGGGTGCGGGTGAAGACCAGGGTCTTGCCCTCGCCGGCGGCGAGCTCGCGGATGAGCTCGCGCTTGTCGCGCTGCTCGATGAGGAGCACCTTGTGGTCGATCGTGGAGGAGGCCTGGTCTTCACCGGCGACCTCGTGGACCGACGGGTTCTTCAGGAACTGCTTCACGAGGGTGGCGACACCCTTGTCGAGGGTTGCCGAGAAGAGCAGCTTCTGGCCGCCCTCCTTGGTCTCCTTGAGGATGCGCTGCACGGGCTCGAGGAATCCGAGGTCGCACATGTGGTCGGCCTCGTCGAGCACGGAGACGATGACATTCGAGAGGTCGAGACGACCCTGCTCGACGAGGTCCTCGACGCGGCCCGGGGTGGCGATGATGATGTCGACGCCGCGCTGCAGGGCGGAGACCTGCTTGTACTGCGGCACGCCACCGACGATCGTGGTGGTGAACAGGCCGACGCTGCGGGCGATGGGCTGCACCGTGCGGTCGATCTGCATGGCGAGCTCGCGGGTGGGGGCGAGGATCAGGGCGCGGGGCTTGCGGCCGGCCTGGCGGTCCTTGCCACCGTTGTTCTCCATGAGGCGCTCGACGAGCGGTGCACCGAAGGCGATGGTCTTGCCGGAGCCGGTCTTGCCGCGTCCGAGAACATCCTTGCCGGCGAGAACGTCGGGGATGGTCGCGGCCTGGATGGCGAACGGTGCCGCGGCCCCCATCGACTCGAGCTGGCGCACGATGTTGGCGCCGAGGCCGAGGTCGCCGAAGGTCACGCCTTCGACGTCCTTCGCGGTGATGACTGCCGCTTCGAGA